>JAEEGL010861671.1_pt1 | contig 26394 bp, 12 predicted proteins | sample 9134231 | NCBI WGS metagenome assembly JAEEGL01 (sample SAMN16246548, study PRJNA631951) | gut metagenome | biome: gut microbiome; feature: rumen; material: fiber-attached | host: Bos | place: Iran: Karaj | collected 2018-10
AGCTCACCGCATTCCTGGTGACAGGGATGGCATGGTAAACCTCATCCGGTGCAAGACCAAGCAGGAGTCCGTCCGCAAGGACCAGTTGCTGCCCGCAGCTGTTGGACATCCGGGTAGGTCGCTTGAGGCGGTCGGTAACGATACGTCCAGAGAGATGGTCATCGCCTTCTTCCGAAGGTACAGAACCCGGCTTATAACTACCCTACACGAATGCCCCCGCCAAAAGCGGGGGCATTCTCCATTATCTTGAATTTTTTCTACAAACTCACAAACTTTCGCGAACTCAGGAAAGCGACAAAAGCGCAAAGCGCCACCGACAACGCGAGGACGACCGCCGGGATTAGCAGCCCCTGCAAAAAGGCCTCGTGACCCAGTTGGACTAGCAACAGCAACGGGACCACCACGAACAAGGAAAGGTGTGCTGCCGCGCGCACCGTTTTGACCCGCAGCGAAAGCACCAGCGAAAACGAGTTCGTTACAAGCACGGCGGAAAGCGCACCGAGAAAAGACGCCACGGCTTCCGTCATAGAGACTTCGGAATGGGCAAGCCAATAGAAGGATTGCACCAACAACGAGAACGCCACCGGGAACGGAAGGACCGCCAATAGCTTACCCCAGAAAAGTTTCGCAGGAGCAATCGGGGACAGTTGCAGGAGTTCCATCGAGTTGCGTTCGCGTTCCCCCGCAAAGCTGTCCGCCGCCAAGGGCGCCCCCATCGGCGCCATGAGGCAGCCGAGAAGGAGCATCATGTAACCTTCCATGCCCTCCATAATCTGCCCGCCGTAACGGAACACCGCAATTCCCTGCGACGCGGCCAATATGACCGGCGGGATGATAAAGGGAATCCAGAACCGGGGTTCCCTAAATATCAGGCGAATCTCGTGGCGGAACACATGGAGCATAGCGCAGGATTACAGCAAGTCCTTGAAGAAATCGTTGCCCTTGTCGTCCACGAGGATGAACGCCGGGAAGTCCTTGATCGTGATCTTGCGGATGGCTTCCATGCCGAGTTCCGGGAAAGCGACGATGTCGTTGCTCAGGATGTTCTGCTCGGCAAGGATGGCCGCCGGGCCACCGATAGAGCCGAGGTAGAAGCCGCCGTACTTGTGGCAGGCGTCGGTCACGTCCTGGCTGCGGTTACCCTTAGCGACCATGATCATCGAGGCGCCCTTGCTCTGGAAGCGCATCACGTACGGGTCCATACGGCCAGCAGTCGTCGGGCCGAAGCTTCCGGTGGGCATGCCTTCCGGCGTCTTGGCCGGGCCGGCGTAGTAAATCGGGTGGTTGGACACGACTTCGAGAACGGTCTTCTCGATATCGGTAAGAGCTTCGCCCTTTTCCTGCTTGTCGAAGATTTCTGCAATCTTGGCGTGAGCCATGTCGCGGGCCACGATCATCGTGCCCTTGAGGTTCAGGCGAGTCTTGACCGGGTACTTGGTGAGTTCGGCGAGCACGTCCTTCATCGGGCGGTCGAGGTCGATTTCCACAGCCGGAGCCATGTTCACGGCGTCGCCCTTCGGCAGGTACTGTTCCGGATTGTGTTCCATCTTCTCGAGCCAGAGGCCGTTCTCGTCAATCTTCGCCTTGATGTTGCGGTCGGCGGAGCAGCTGACGCCGATGGAGACCGGGCAGCTTGCAGCGTGACGCGGGCAGCGGATCACGCGCACGTCGTGCACAAAGTACTTGCCGCCGAACTGGGCGCCGATGCCAGTCTTCTGGCAGATGTGCAAAACCTTCTCTTCCATTTCCACATCGCGGAACATACGGCCACCTTCGCTACCGGTGGTCGGAAGGTCGTCGAGGTAACCGCAGCTGGCGAGCTTCACCGTATGGGTGTTCATTTCGGCAGAAGTACCGCCAATCACGATGGCGAGGTGGTACGGAGGGCAAGCCGCCGTGCCAAGCGTCTTCACCTTGTCGCTGATGAACTTTTCAAGGGACTTCGGGTTGAGGAGCGCCTTGGTCATGGGCCAGTAGTAAGTCTTGTTGGCAGAGCCACCGCCCTTCGCGACGAACAGGAACTTGAGGTCGGCACCTTCTTCGGCATGGATGTCGATCTGGGCCGGGAGGTTGCAAGCCGTGTTCTTTTCTTCGTACATGGTCAATGGAGCGATCTGGCTGTAACGGAGGTTCTTGCCGGTGTAGGCGTTGTAGATACCTTCGGAGATGGCCTCGGCGTCGTCGCAGCCGGTCCAGACCTGCTGGCCCTTGTGGCAAATACAAATGGCAGTACCGGTGTCCTGGCAGAACGGGAGGATTCCCTTGGCGGCCACGCAGGCATTCTTGAGGAGCGTAAGGGCCACGAACTTGTCGTTATCGCTCGCTTCCGAGTCCTGGAGAATTTTCGCGACCTTCTGCGTGTGGGCCGGGCGGAGCCTGAAGCTCACTTCCTCGAATGCCGCCTGGGCAATCTTGGTGAGCGCCTCGGGGGCGACTTTCAAAATCTTCTTGCCTTCGAATTCGGCGACAGAAATGCCTTCCTTGCCGAGGTTCACATATTCAGTCTTGTCTTCGCCGTGTTGCACGGTCGCTTCGTATTTGAATGCCATAGTAGTAGTCGGGTTTGAGGTTTGTGATCGGGCGCCAGAGGCACCCTTTGAGGTTAAAGGTTATGAGTTTTGCATAGCTCGTTCCTCTATAAAATTAAAATTTCTCTCCTCGCCCGTCTCTTATCTCCCGTCTGTTTTTCCCTGACTAGATGGAGCGGTCGCGCCCGACATGGGTGCCTTTTTTGCAAAAAAAGCCGATGAGAGGTCAAAATGGAGCATTTTTTTAACTTTTTTGAACTTTTTTAGGCACAACCGCCAATAGAAGTGTTATTTTTTGAGCATAAAAGTTTTTAACCCCAAAGAGGAATATCATGATGAAGAAGATTCTGTTGGCAACTCTGGTTGCATCCGCAATGGTCTTCGCTGCCGAAGCCGCAGCTCCCGCTGCCGCTCCCGCAGCTGCTCCTGCCGCTGAAGCCGCTCCCGCCGCTGAAGCCGCCGCTCCTGCTGCCCCTGCTGCTGAAGCCGCCGCTCCGGCCGCCGAAGCCGCACCTGCTGCCGAAGCACCCGCCGCCGAAGCTGCCGCTCCGGCCGAAGAAGCCGCAGCCCCTGCTGAAGCCGCCGCTCCGGCCGCCGAAGAAGCTGCCGCCCCGGCCGACTCTGCCGCTCCGGCTGCTGAAGAAGCCGCTGCTCCGGCCGCTGAAGAAGCTCCTGCTGAAGTTCTCGAAACCAAGGCCGAAGAACCGGCCGTCGACAGCGCTGCTCTCGCCCAGGCCGAAGCCGACAAGAAGGCTGCCGAAGAACAGGCTGCTGCTGAAGCCGCCGAAAAGAAGCAGCAGGAATCCAGCACCATGGGTTCCGCCAAGACCACCATCATGGAAAACCCGTGGGAATTCCTGATCGTGTCTGCCGCCTTCGTGGCTTCCGTGCTCGTGATTATCTTCACCGGCAAGGACTAAGTTCTTAGAACAACCGATATTCTCGGCGCCCAGCGACAGCTGGACGCCTTTTTTGTTTGTTGTCGTTTTTTTTACAAATTTTGAAATCTGCCCCAAATACAGCAATTTGCGTTTTTTAAAGCGCAATCGCAATGTTGTTTTTTGCTCAACGGAAATACGTTGTTTTTTTTAACAACAAAAAACGCCCCCTATATAATAATGGTTATGGGCGTGTGATTAATTTCACATATAGACTATATAACTATTTCCATATGAGGAGGCAAAATGGAAAAGTCTATCTCTAAAGCGGTAAAATTCGGTGCGGTTCTCGCATTCGGTCTTGCCGTGAACAACGCATTTGCCGTGGATGCCTGCAACGAGGATATGGGGCATTCCGGAAACGGATCCAACGTGAGCGGAAACCAAGTCGGTTCCATTAATGGCACGCCTTGGGGCTTCGAACAGTGGTACCAGGGCGGCAATGCAACCATGACCTACTACAGCAACGGCACGTTCAAGGCCAACTGGAGCGGTTCCAGCGACTACCTGACCCGCGTGGGCTACCAATACAATGGAAACGGAATAGACCACAAGACAAAACACTTTACGGTCGACTACAAGTACACCAAGACCGGCAACGCCCAGTACGGCTACATCGGCGTGTACGGCTGGACCAAGAACCCCGAGACGGAATACTACGTCGTAGACGACTGGTTTAGCAAGCCGAACGAACAGTACATTGGTGAAAAGTTCGGCGAAATCACCGTGGATGGCGCAAAATACACAATCCACGCATTCCTCCGCCAGCAGGAACCCTCCAAGTCCGGCACTTCCACATTCGTACAGTTCTTCAGCGTGCGCGAAACCCCGCGCCAGTGCGGACACATCGACATTTCTGCCCACTTCAAGAAGTGGGATGAACTCTTCACCGGTCAGAACCAGCAACTCCGTGGTTCCAAGGGCGGTGGATCCGCTCAGCTCAAGTTCGGTAACGTGACCGAAGTGATGCTCATGACCGAAGCCGGTGGCAATGCTTCGGGCTCCGTGGACTACACCTACTTCAACATGAGCGACAACGGCGAAGCTAGCCCGGTTGGCGGCGGCGAATCCGCACAGAGCAGCACAAGCGGCGACGCCGGTGCCGGTCAGGGTGCTGGCCAGGGCGCAGGTCAGGGTGCTGGCCAGAGCATGGGCGGCTTTGACATGGGCAACTTTGACTGGAGTTCCTTCGGTCAGGGCGGCGGTCAGGGCGGCGGTCAAGGCGGCGGTCAAGGCGGTTTCAACTTTGGCGACTTTGACTGGAGTTCCTTCGGTCAGGGCGGCGGTCAGGGCGGCGGTCAGGGCGGCGGCATGGGCGGCTTTAACTTTGGCGGTGACCAAGGTGCCGGCCAAGGCGGTGGCAACTCCGACTTCAGCAACTTTGACTGGGGTGGAACCGGCGACAACACCGGAACCGACAACGGCAACACCAACCAGGGCACAACCACTCCGGATCCGGTAGCCGTAAATCCGACAATTACCCCTGTCGACAATGGCGGAGCCTTCGCGGCACTCCCCACCGACATCAAGGCGGTCAACGCAGCCAAGACATACCAAGTCTTCAATGCGACCGGACGTTACTTGGGCACACTCGAAGTCTCCTCCGGCTCGACACTCAGCGACGCCATCTTTGCCAAGTTCGGTAAGGTAGGCATCTACATGGTCAAGAGCGGCTCCAAGACGAAGTCCGTCAAGGTCACACACTAAGCTTCATTCTGAAGACTCCTTAACAGAAAGGCATCTCGGGAAACCGGGATGCTTTTCTTGTATGGTAATTTTAAAAGTATCATTTCAAACTATCTGGGAAATTTTATATCAAGCTAGCCAGCTAATAGCACATACAATGTAATACGCTTTTACTTTGTCAAACATTCGCACTAGCTTATTTTAAATAAAAAACATAAAGTAACGTTTCAAAACATCTTTTTTTTGTAAAATTTTACTTAGCACCATAGGAGGAGCCGATACACTCTCCTACTTCTGGACAAGCAGCCATATCTTTTCTTACAATGTTCGCTTTTTACTTAGATCCAACAGCAATCAATTAATCCGGCAAAACCCTATAATTAGGATTTATATATATGTTCCTGACGTAGGCCCCGATCCTGATGACGAGCCCGAGCCAGAAATCCGCAGCTACACCCCAAACTCCGTCCGCTGCATCAAGGACTAACTCTTTCAATCCCTATACCAAAAGGGTCTGCGGAAAACCGCAGACCCTTTTAGTTTGATTTAAACCATTCGCTAGTACGCTACGTAGCAGAGCACCTGCATAGAAGCCTTCACCGTAAGTTTCGTACCGGCAGCAGAGCCATCCTTACAAGCTGCAGGCGCAATATTTTCAGAATAGTTAATCGTATATTCCTTACCATCGATTTCGAGAATAATGCCATTACCCTCGGCACTGCAGATCAGCTGGCAGTTAACCGCATTGGACGGATACTGCGCCACCAGCGTTTGACCCGACGTGAACGCCTTAGATTCATCGGCCTTCGAGTGAGCAATCACCACATCCACCTGATCCGGGTCGACAACGGACACCGACTCGCAGGTATACTCCTGGACGGTCTTGTCGCTGTTGGTCACCGAGACTATGGCATTCACGGTTTTCTTGTGCATTTCTCCCGTTGCAACCATCGTTGCAGACGTTCCGCTGCCAGAGACCTCGGCATCGTTCGATTTCCAGGAGTACCCTGTAATTTCCGCCTCGGATTCCGCTTCGACAGTCCAAGAAATCGTCTCGCCCGCATTGACGGAATTCTTAGCCGCCTTGCAAGACGTGACCGTAATGGGAATGCCCTGCACGCGGAGCGGGTCGCACTCGACATCGTTACCATCAACTTTCAACGTAGCCTTATAGATACCGGAAGTTTCGTAGGTCTTGTTCACCTTGTCCAAGCCGTTGCCCTTCAGGACCTTGCCATCATCAAACGTCCAGACAAACGGGGCCATGATTTGATCAAACACGTCGCCAGCAGAACGGAAGAAAGCCCAAGTGGCCATCCCCCCCTTTTCAATTTCTGCAGTCGTCGGAGCACAGGACCCTTTAACGACCTTGTTCGCTTCGGCAAGTTCTTCCTCGGAACTCACAGTTTCTGTCACAGGCTCAGTCACCGGCTGCCACTCGGCAGTCGATGCCGATTTAGGAGTAGGCTTGCTGTCGTCGCCCGACGGAGATGTTGAAGATTTTCCGTCCCCAGGTTTCTTGTCATCCGCTTTACCCGAGTCAGGATCGGTCGTATTACCGCCCTCTCCCTCTTCCGAAGAAGACGAACCATATAGGTTCTGGCCATCCTCAAGGCTCACGATCGAATCACCGGCATCTTCCGATCCCGATGACGAATCCGAGCTGCAACTAGAAAAACAGAGCGCAAGCGCAGAAGCACCCGCCAAAACAGGAACAAAAAAATTATTCAAACGAAGCATAATAGAGAAATATAAAAAAAGAAGCGCATAATCATCGTAAAAAAAGATTACGTGTCAACAAAACGTGATTAAAATGGCTATTTTCTATATAGTTTAATATATGGCTTTGGGATTACACGTTAAGGAGGCTTTATGCCGTTTTTTATTGTTCTCTTTTTTGCACTTGCGGTAAACCTTATCGCAGCAGAACAGGAGCAGCCCACCCCCTACGATCTTATCAGGCCCATGTGGCCGATGAAATGGGACACGGCCGCCACTGACGATGGCGGAACCGTAGAAAGTTTCAGCAAGTACGTGCCGAACAAAAAAAAGCATAACGTAGTCCCCCCTGTCGGATCCGTCCCCCAGGACTTCGTCGCGAACGGGTTCATCCCCGATACGCTGAACCAGGCCTTCCGTGACGCCCAGAACCTCCGCATCGGCCGTATCCGCGTGAACCAGGCCGGCTACCTCCCCGACGATCCCGAGATGCAGTTCTACTACGTCTCCAACGGTTCCTGCTCCGAGACATTCTCTATTGTCGACCTCGAAGGCAACGAAGTGGCCACCGGCGGAACATTCACGTCCTCCGGACTCAAGACGTCTGCACACTGGGAAATCAAGGCCGGCACGGACGCCGCGACCGCCAACCAGGGCCGCTACGAAACCACGGCCGACGCCCCCTCCGGAACCGTATGTATTGGTAACATCGTCCAGCTGGCAGGCAGCCTTTCGCTGGAGACCCGCTACCGCATCAAGGTTTTAAAGCAGCTTTCCTCCACGTTCATCATCAGCCCGCGTGTCTACTCCATGGTGCGCGACGCACTCCTCAAATTCTACGGCATCAACCGCAGCGGCAACTCGGAATCGTGGTTCCATAAGCCGAGCCATACCAAGGACGGTGCAGGCCCGGTGGTGAACGACATCGGCGGAGCCGTGGCCGGTACAGTCTCCTTCAAGGAAGGCGACCTGCAGGGCGGCTGGTACGACTGCGGTGACCACCTCAAGGAATCTTACACGCAGGCCTACGCATTCATGGTGCTTGCCGTGGTCGCTGGCGGCAACCCGGACCGCGACGACGACCACTACGCCTACAACCAGGGCGAAACGATCAACACGGACGGTATCCCCGACATCTTGCGCGAAGCCAAGCACGGGGCGGACTTCTTCCTGAGAGCCTACCGCGCCGCCAATGGCGTCGTCGACAACATGGCGGTATCCATCGGAAACTTCGGCGCCGACCACAGCTGGTGGGGCCGTCCCGAAAATCAGGACGCACTCCCGGCCACGCTCGCCCGTCGCGGTGGCCCGCACGAACGCGACGTGCGCCTGGGCGAACTCAACGCGAACGTCTCGAGCGAAATCGCCGCAGGTCTTGCCATCTTGGGCCGCGAATACGCCACCTACGACAAGGCGTTCGCCGACTCCTGCAAGATGGTCGCCACGCAGATCTATGAATTTGCCAAGGACTTAGCCCTGGGCCGCAAGACTTACGGCAACAACAAGTACAAAGGCGACTGGGGAACCCCGGCCTATAGCGGCAGTAACTCCTACCTCGACGACATCAGCGTCGCGGCCATCGCCCTCCACTTCGGCACCTATCCGGATTCCGGTATGAAGTACTTGAACGACGCCGTCGAAGACAAGACCATCGGCGTGGAACAGGAACCCGGCGTGGGATTCTTCCGCGGCGGTTGGTTCGCCGGCTCCCGCGACGGTATGCGCAAGTCCAGCAACACGGACTGGGCCAACGTCCAGACTTACGCCCTTTACGCATTCTACAAGCTCCTGCTCAGGGACGACGCCACCGCCGAAAGCTTTGGCATCAGCAAGGAAGACCGTCTGTGGTACGCCGAAAACGTCGCCTTCATGCTGGCCAACAACGTCGCCGCAAGGTCTGGCGAAGGCTCTACCTCCATCACCATTCCGCACCCGAGCAATGGCTCGGCAACCGTTTCGGCAAGCGATCTGTGGTACCAGATGCAGTACCAGATGGCCTGGATTTACAACCGCTACCAGGCAGGCAACATCTTTGACGTGTTCGCCTATGCCGACGTGACCAAGGACCTCGAAGGCATCCGCCTGCCGCAGAAGGGCGTACAGAACTGGAACTCAGCCAAGATGAAGCAGCTCGGTATCAACCAGCTCAACTACCTCTTCGGCGTGAACCCGTGGGACATTTCCTTCCTGATTGGCGTGGGCGACAAGAGCGACAACCACCCGCACCACCGCGGCGCCAACCCCGAAGGCAAGAACATGCCCGGTGCAGGCTACAAGTACAACCCGCCCACCGGCGCCATCTTTGGCGGTGTTCCGCCCGAGGGCACCAACGAATGGATTCCGAGCACGCTCAGTTGGGAAGACTACTTCAAGTCCGAAACCTGTATCGACGGTACGGCAATGTTCCTCGCCGCAGCGACAACGGCCATCAAGGAAGAGGACCGCAACCGTGCTCCCTCCAAGATCAATGTGGAAATCCGCTACGTCGGTTTCGATTCAGCCATCGTGAAGATTTCGCAGGATGTCCGCGGCCCGGCAATGATCCTGTACAGCACCAACGAGACCGGCCCCTTCAGCACCGCCGTCAAGGATTCCGTCCCCGGCGTTTCGCATGACATCCACATGACCGGCCTCCAGAACGGAACAACGTACTACTTCAAGGTCATCGCCATCAACGCCCGCAGCGAGGCCTACACGACCAAGTGGCTCGTCGACAGCACCAGCACCCCGTTCTCTTTCACCACCCTGGCTAGCCAGCCGGGTCCGGCCGATATCCAGAACGTAAAGGTCTGCAACCTCTCCGCCGACAGCGCCGAAATCATGTGGTACACCCCGAACGGCCAGTACGAATCCAAGATGTACTGGGATACCGTCCAGACCACTTACGACAAGATGCAGTGGAATACCGGCGACGGCAACGCCGACGTATCAGGCATTCCCACGAACTTCCACTACGTAAAGATTGGCGGGCTCGAAGAAAAGACGACCTACTACTACTGCGTTGAAAGCAATGGAGTCCGCAGATGCAATAACGACAAGAACCAGCCGCTCAAATTCACGACTCCGGTACGCCGCTACAACTTCGATGTCAGCGTGTACCAGTATGAGTTCACCGGCTTGGACTTCTTAAACTTGAATCTTATCAACAACGAAGACAAGCCCTTCAGCGACCTGACACTGCGCTTCTACGTTACCGCAAGGCCCGAAGAAATCGAAGCCACGCCGGGCGTGAACAACCAGCCGGGTACCTGCCCGCTGCTCGTTGATGAAGATATCTGCCAAGCTTACGACGAAGCGGGCTTCAACAGGCCCTGCGTCAACAAGAACGGCGAAAGCGTCGATGACTCCCTGCGTTACTACCTGAGACATGCAGTTCCCGTCAAGCTCGAAGACACCTACGACGCCGCGACAGGGACATACGACTGGTACATTCCTATCCCGCTTGGCGGCACCACGATCAAGTCGTCTTCGCGCATGCGTATCGACATCGGTGTCTCGTCGGGTATCTACCAGAACGGAATATGCGAAACGCTCCGTACCCCGGCCAAGAAGCGCCTTTCCGCGACTTCCGGGGACTGGTCCTGGTCGCCGCACACGCGTGACGAAGACGGCGCGGACTACGACGGCGTTCCGGTCTGGGACAAGGACCAGGGCGATATCGAGCAGGCTCCGGTCAACCCCTACATCGTTGTCTACCGCAAGGACGAGTTCATCTCCGGTTTCAGCCCGTCTTACCAGGAAATGGTGACGAAAAAGGCTGACTACAAGATGACGGTCGCCTACGATCCTCCGTTCAACGTGTCCAACGGTTCTTACATCAAGATTGACTCGACCAAGAGCACGATGCATGTTTACGGAACGGCGCTCATCACCGAAAGCGGTTATGTGACCGACATTTGGGTAAACGGTGTGGCGCTTACCCCCGAGCAGTTGAAGAATGCGGCCATATATAACTACGAAACGGGCAAGTATGACCTCGACATTCCGGTGAAATTGACCATCGGCACGAACAAGGTCGACATCACCGTGTTCGCCGGCCCGAACCCGGAATGCTCGGAATGCCAGGAAAATGGCGGCTGCGCATTCAACAACCGTACATATTTTGTGCAATTCAGCAAGGGTGACCGCACTGCCGGCAAGATCCAGCTTCTCCGTGACAACGGCAGCACCGTCAGCAGCCCTGTGGTCGACAATCCGATGAAGTTCAAGATCTTCGTGAGCGACAAGGATAATGCGAAGAATTCCACTGTAAGCGTCACGTTGCGGAACTCCCGCACCAACGAGACGTCGACTGTCACCCTGAAGAGGACCAACGATGCTCTCGGTTACTTCGAAAGCGACTGGCTCACCGCAATCAGGGTTGAAGACGCCAGCCTACCCGAAGTTGCTCTGTTGGGTGGTGACACGGTCACTGCAATCTACATTGACGCCGAAGACGAAGAAGATTCCACGTCTCAGTACTTCTACGCCAAGCCGACGACCCCGATCCCGCAGCTTGCGAAGCTGGTAGACACCGACTGCAATTCCGCAGCCGACGTCATAGAGATGACCTTTACCGGAAGCAAGTTCGACAACAGCAAGGTCAAGCTGGACAGCGTCGCTATCATCCTCAACGAAGACAGTTCAAAAGTTCATATAGCAAGGCCTTCTGGCTCTATCACTGGAGATGAAGTCCAGTTAACACTAGAAAGCGATTTCCCGGCAATTGCAGCTCCCAGCGGAAAGGTGCAAATCTACATGACGGAATCGGGCTCGGCCAAGTTGGCAGAGATCCAGATTACCGACGGAATTGCCCCGACACTTATGGGCGTGACCATTTTGGAAAACGAGAACCACATGTATCCGCAGGACACGCTCAAGGTCGTGTTCTCCGAACCGGTCAACCTGCCCTCCAAGACCACATGGCCGTTCCGCATCACGAATGGTGCTGCAGACATTTCACAAGAAACAATTGTTGTTCGCTCGGCCACCTCAACAGACAACGGCAAAAGCTGGCAATATGTCATCGAGGGTAATACCGACGGCAAAATTGTCAAGCAGAGCTTTAAGGCAGAAATTGCTGCCGGTTTCACTGTTACCGACATAGTCGGCAACACCCTTTCCACCTGTAACGGACCTGTCACCATCACGGAATCGGTCCGTCCGGTGCCGGCACGCTATGCGGCAATCATCGACTCGACCGGAGACGGTCAGCCCGACGAAATCTACATTGAATTCACCAAGCTTCTCCGCGAAAAAGACATGTTCGATACCATCGACGTCTACTGGGGCAACCCGGACATCTACAAGGTCTTCGGAAAGCCGCAGAACGGCTGGGCTCTGGACACCCTCCTAGGAGATGTTGTCGACAAGATATCGTACGTCGTCGACTCGTCTAACGGAACCTGGTCCACCAAGGAAAGGACCTCCTGCGAAACGGTCAATGTTCCGGATACAATCTACACCACTGTCGAAGACGTCGACTCCACAACCGGCGAAATAACGAAACGCAAAGTTGTCCAGTCCGTCGGCTTGAAAACAGTGGAAGATCCGACAACGTGCAAGACTACGATTGACTCCACGTTCATCCCGGCAACGACCGAAGTCGTCGAGAAGGTTCAGAACCAGTACTCTATCATCCGCATCCCCATACCCGAAGGCACATACAAAAACGTGACCTACGGCAGCAGGGCGGGTAGCGGCCTGATTCTGCCGAGGCAAGGCCCGAGGGGTGGATTCTTTGACGACAATACGGCACCTCTTTCCGACAAGTGTCCTCCAGTTATTTTGAAGGCTTCTTGGAGGGGAATCGACTTGCACGATGCCGGACAGACAGACTTGCTGACGCTGACTATGTCCGAGCCTCTGGACTCCGTGCCGGAAAAGACCATCCTTATCGAAAGAATGCGCGACGACAAGTCCGGAGTCTTTATAGAGAAGGGTCATCTTGATCGAATCGAGAACTCCATAACCAATTCGACAATGATTACCTACTACTATAATGACGATGACAAACTGACGACTACCGTTCACATCGGTGACTACGTAAGACTCGTTTCCAATGCGGAAACAAGTTACTACAAGGATGCTGCAGGCCAGTTTGCCGGTGAGGAAACCCCCTGGGTTCCGGTGGTAGGCGTCGTTAGCAACGTCAAGATCAAGGTGTCGATGCCCGAGCACCTCGTTACAGGTAAAAAAGAAATGGCTTACAACGGCGCTGCCCTGACCAAGGACCAGGCGTTTAGGCTTTCGATCAAGAACAAGAGCGACGACGAGATTGTCATCGCCGAAGGCAACGACAAACTCCATCCGGTCTCGGCTCCTCCCGTGAGCAACTACATCCACGGCGGTCCCGTGTTCCAGATCGACCTGACATTGCCGCAAGTCCTCGAAAACACCATTTCCGGGGAAGCAAAACGCGCTTACAAGCTTAATTTGGAATTTGACATATTCACAAATCTCGGTTCTTTCGTAAACAAAGTAACGTATAGCATGGACATCAACCAAGTGAAGCAATACATCAGCGCCAACAGCACTATAAGCCTGTACTTGGAATGGTGTTCTATCGAAGGGGCACCAATCAGCGAAAAGAGCAAGAAGATCGGCACCGGCGCATACATCGCACGCTACGACATCTCGGCGAAGAGCGAGTATGTAGCAAAGGAGCCGGACAGCGGAGACAAGACCGAGACCAAGAAGAAGAATACGGACGGAACCATTTCGTTCGGCTTCCGCCGGCCTCCGAAAAAGTAAGCATTACGCAAGTTTTTTAAAGCAAGGCAGTGAGTCCAGACGGATTCGCTGCCTTTTTTTACAACAAAAACCCGACATTTTTGCGTGATTGGAAAAACGGAGATTCAACAGAGGGTTTCAGATTGAGCCAATTTAAAGTATATTTCCTACTAGTACTCTAAAAATGTTCGCTATGAAAAAACTTTTATTTTTTGCCATTTTTATCGGCGCATTCTGTTCCGAGGTTTTCGGAGCTGTTGGCGCCCTCCCCGTCATTGACCGTACCTGCACCACCTGCGAACGGCGCTACCTAGACTCACTGAACGTCTACAACAGGCGTCCCATCCGCGTCAACCAGGCCGGGTTCAGGCCGCAGGACTACAAATATGCCTATGTGGCCGATATTCCCGTCGGGACAAAATTCTCCGTCATCGATGCAAACAGCGGTAAAGAAGAATTCAGCGGAGTCACCACGAATATCGGACAGGCAATCAAGCCGAACATCTGGATTAACGGTGCATTCAACTCCATCGCCAGCGTTTACGAATTCGGTTCGCAGGATTCCATAAGCAACAAGACCGAGCTTCTTACACGCGCAGACTTTACCCAGCTTAACAAGCAAGGCGAATACTTTATCGTCATCAAATCGGACACGTCAGCAACATTCCACATCCATCCGTCCATCTATAACGCCATTCTCGAAAACGCGCTCCAATTTTTTGGTGTGCAGCGCTGTGGTGACACGAAATCGCATTTCCACGGTCCATGTCACCTCAAGGACGGCTCCGCCATCGGGCACGACCTCTCTGGCGGCTGGCACGACTGCGGCGACCATTTCAAGGTTTCCGAAACGCTCGGCTACACAGCCTACGTGCTCTCAATGGTCTACTTGGTTTACGAGGACAAAGCCGAAGACCGTTATGGCGAATCCTATGACGACACCGTACATATCGACGGCATCCCCGACATTCTCTACGAAGCAAAAATCGGCACAGACTACCTGCTCAAGCTCTACAAAGCATCGAAAGCCGACGGCCTGATCGACAAGGGCGACATGTACCATTCCGTGGGTGTTGATGACGCCGACCACCAATACTGGGATTTGCCGGAACGCCAAGACGCCCAGTCAGCGAGCAAGGGCGGTCCGGACCGCGTTGTCGCCAAGGGAATCGGTACCAACACGGCGGGCGTCTTCGCCGCCGCCATGGCCAACGTTGCCAAGGGCTTCGAAATCCTGAAGCCGGATTACCACGACGAACTTTTGGAAGCCGCAAAGGACATCTACGCCAAAATCATCGCCCCCAGTTTCTTGAACGGCAACGGCTGCTCCGTGGGAGGAGGCCAAAGCACGGACGGGCTCAAGGGATTCTATCCCGGCGCAGGCGTCTGCTTTGACGACGCCGCTGCGGCGGCACTTGCCCTGTGGTATGCAACCGGCGACTCCAAATACGCCGACGACCTATTCAGGGACACCAAAATCAACAACAACTCTAACGCAATCCACAACCTGGAATACTTCAAGGCCGGCTACCTCGGTAACGGCTACGGCTTCCATCCCGGTGGATGGGCTACCGACTACGAGAACGTTCACGCCTACGTGCTATTCGCGCTGCAGAAATTGATTCTCGGAAAAGAAGATGTCGCCCGTTCCCTCGGCTTGTCCGACATCGAAAGAGACTCGCTCTCCATGCGCGTCATGGCGTCCTTCCGCAAGCTCATCAACGACAGCACCAACGATGGCGATTCCCTTGTGCTGACAAACCCGGGAATCCAGGGCGAGCCTCATGAAGGCGATACCAAACTTCACGTGATTACCCCCTACAACCTCGTCTGGACGTCTTTTGACTGGGGTGTCATCCGCTACAACCTCGGTACGGCAAACGCAATATTCCTGATGTACGAGCTGACCGGTGACGAACGCTACCTCCGCGTGGCCCTCGACAACATGTACTATGCACTGGGCGCAAACCCCTGGGACATCTCGTTCCTGCTCGGCGCTGGCGACAAGAACCCCCAGCATCCGCATAACCGCGCCGCAAACCCGGACGGATACAATGCCGGCGGCATGCCCTACGAATACAAGTGCCCGAAGGGAGCGCTTATGGGCGGCAGGGCACCCAACCTCACCCTGATTGAAGACTGGTCCAAGTATACCTCCACAGAAACCTGCGTCGACTTCTCGGCCCAGTTCCTGTTCCCGGCACAGAGCCTCGCGAACACGCTGCCCCCCGACAACGAAGGTCCCCTGTTCAGCAACATCATGGGCACCCCGATTTCGGAAACGGAAGCCATCATCAGCTGGAACACCAACGAAGTCGCGCTGGTCACCGTTTTCTACAACACACAGCCCAACGAATCTAACCTCAATGTCGCACAGCAGGTCGAGCCGAGCAAGGACGGCAGTCTAACCCTCACCGGGCTCACCCCCAACACGACCTACTACTTCTACCTGGAAGGCGTAGACACAAAGAGAAACATCTCTAAGGACAACAACCACGGGCAATGGTACAGCTTCACCATGACCCTTGAACCCATCGAGATAAGCGGTGTGACCATTTGCCAGGTAGACCACCGCAGCGCCAAGATTTACTGGTGGAGCAGCAGCCGCGCCAACGGCATCGTCAACTACGGGACTACCTCCAAGTCCCCGACCGAAAGCCAGACCGCCTCCGGCGGCGCCGTGCTCTTCCACGAGGCAGAACTCACCGGACTAAGTCCCGGAACCACCTACTACTTCACCGTATCCTCGGGTGCCACAAAATCCAGCGAATACTCGTTTACCACGGAAAAGTTCGCTTCAACCGTGGATATGGACATCTATGTAAAGCCCCTGAGCAAGAACGGCTGCACGAGCAGTTCCGACTGGAAGCAGTGCAACACGTTCCTCGTCATAGTGACCAACAGGGACACGATGGCCTACCAGGACCTCGACCTGAGATTCTATTTCCCGGTCGCCGTCACCGGCGCTAGCGACAACAGGTCCGTCTGGGACGGAACCGGACAGTCTGTCGGCTGGCCCAACATGGTATTCGACGCCCCTGTCGCCTATACGGCTGTCACAAACAAGGGCACCACGGAAAGCGGTTACTACACGCAGGTCCACATCGAAGGAAACCTCGCCGTTTCCGGTAGCTACTTCTTCGAATTCAGAATAAGCCCGTCCTATGGAAGTATTGAAGACAGCTGGTCATTCAGGCCCCATACCGATGCAGACGATCCTGCACAGTTCAAGGGTATCGACCTGACCCGCGGCCCCCAGTACAAGGAAGAATCCAATTCCACGATGTACATCGAGAAGGTCAACGGAAAGAACGAGCTCGCATTCACGAAGACCCCGTACGTTACCGCCTATTACCACGGCAAGTACATTTACGGCTATGGTCCCGACTACACGCCAGAGAACGGACCGCAGATGAAGAGAAACGTCAAGCTCGCCTTCGACCAGCCCTTCGTCTCACCCCTTTACTCCATCGAAAAGGACGACCCGCTCACGACATACTCGGCAACAGCCCGAGTCTCGCCCACCGGCCTCCTCGATGACGTCGAAAAGAACGGAAGTTCCATCAGCATCGTGCCTGTCGTGCCGGGCAGGACCGACGCCGTCTCGTTCCAGATCGACACGACACTCGCCTACGGCAACAACTATATTGAATGGGTCGCCTGGCACAATCACTTTGCTAACATGAAGACCGAAAACAAGTACGACTGCGCCTGCGATGTGGTGAGGAGCAATGTCGAAATCGACACCATCACCGAGCCCCCCGAGCAGCGCTACCTGGAATTCACGGTCGACACAATCAACGTCTATACGACCCGCTTCGCCGAGGTTCACCTGATTCTCAAGGACAGCCTCAAGCAGCAAATGACTTCCGAGAACCTGGCCGTCATGTTAACGTCTGACAACTCGCTGGTACAGTTCTTCACAAGCCCGACAGCGACCCTCCCGACAACGACCATCAACATCGTGAACGGAGAAGCCGTATTCTACGTGAAGGCCGATTCCGCCCTGACAGCCCCCATTTACGCCATAGCCAACTCTACCAAGATTATCGCCTACGAAACAGCCAAGGCCATCCTGGTCGTTGAAGACCTGCCTCCCTGGCCCATCATCACCCTAGCGAGGATGATTGACCAGAACTGCGACAATGTCCCCGACGCCATAGACATCACACTGTCGAACGCCTACATGGACAACACGAAATTCTCCATGATCCGTTTCACCTACGGCAACGATACATTAACCTCAGACAAAGTTGAAAGTCTTGACGGAACAAACCTCGTCGTCAAAATCGACCTCAGGGATACCACCGCCAACACGTCGCCAAGCGGCAGCATCACGCTGGTCAGTACTGTCGAAGGAAGTCCCAAGGAATCCAACGACTTCTACCGCGACGGCATCTCGCCAACGCTTCTATCCGTATCGGTTCTGGAACGTCTCGACACAGCAACAGCAGACCGCGTGTACCTGCAATTCAGCGAACCCGTCGCCATGGCCGGACTGGAATGGCCGATACAGCTCTACAACGGCAACAGCCCGGTAGCAACACCTGTCACCGTGACCAACGCGCAAATCTACAACGACTCCCTGAACGTTTGGGAACTCACCGTAGCCTTCGCGCAGGACGGTTCTTCCATCGTCAAGGAAGGCATGGGCGGACAGCTCCTGCTCTCCAGCGCTCTCACAGACCGTGCAGGCAATGGAGTAGGAACATGCCAGCAGCCCATCCATACCATCACGCTCAAGATTCTCCCCGTCCAGATGACATACGCATTCATCAGCGACAAGGATGAAGATGGTCTTGCCGAACATGTGGAAGTCACCTTCATTTCGCGAGTGGACGATCGCCACAAGCCCGATAGCATTTCCATTGAATTCGGTAGCGCAACACCGGAAACCCTCTGGACCTCCAGCTACACCTTCAGTGACGACCGCAAGACCGCCATACTCAACCTGAAGGAGCCGTTCCGCCTGGGCAACACCAACGGCAATTACTCCGGCCAAATCAACGGCAAGGAACTGATTGGAGCCGGTCTCGTCATGCAGCACCTCGGTGCAGGCGCCGCCTACGAAACGAACAAGGTTATCGCCGAAGACAAGGCTGGCCCTGTATTCACGTCAGCAATCATCAAGTCTACATCTGATTTTGAAGATCTCAGCATCTTCGCCAGCGAACCGTTGCTTGTCACGGATTCTACATACAAACTGTACCTACGCGAACGAGGCGATGCAAGCATCTACTCCCACGACCTGCAAAAGTGGATTTTCACCAGACAAAACACTGCACTTGATGTATTCTTCAAGAGCGAATCGGAAAAGGCCGTCGTGGAAGGCGACCGCATACGTTTCGCTCCGCAGGATGCAGGAGCCTTCATGGACAAGAGCGGCAACAGGCCGGCAACCAACAATCCTTGGGTCACGGTCAACGGCGACGGCAAGCCCAAAGTCAAATACAACGTCGACCTGCAGAGCCCGGTCATCAACGTCGATCCCAAGAAGGTTTCGCCGCCGATACCTGGCAATTCCGACTTCCGTGTCTACATCTACAACCCGGTCACGCACAAGCTGGACGCCATTCAAGACGGCAAGGTCGTTGCCTCTATCGATACGAACGTCACGCCGTTGCAGGGCGCCATCTGGACCATCGACATAACCATCCCGCGCGGAGCCGCCTTTGACGAGCACCCGGCCTGGGACACGATGTCCGTCAAGTACAGGATTCCGATCTTCACCAACCTCGGAGGATTCGTGAATCTCATCAGCGACAGCTACGAGCTTACGCCGGACGTGTACCTCACCTCCGAAAACCAGGTCACGCTCTTCATAGAATGGGCAACACTCGACGGAAAGGGACTTCGCTCCAAGAACGGGCGAATCGCTGGTACCGGAGCCTACATCTACAAGCTTGAGCTCGAGACCCGCTTTACGCCCAATCCGAACCTGGACGAGGAGACTCAAAAGAGATTCAAGTACAAGAGTTCGTACGATAAGACCAAGAAATTCGGCTTAAAGCGCATTCAATAAAGGAAGCCCCCCTATTTTTCCTAAAAAGCTCGCACAACGCGAGCTTTTTTTTTAGTTTTCATTTCGAGTATGCACGAGGCTTTGTACTCCCATTCGCCATACATCATAGCGCTGTCTGCCATAGCGCTAGTGGTTTCGCTTTTCCTGAAAAAAATGCTGTGGAGGGAAACCAGCGCGAAAAAGTTGCCCTCGCCAATCTTGAAATTCATCCACATCAATATCGTGTGGAATTTCTGTGCGCTCGTCGGATCACTTTTCTTTTGGCAGCAACAGACATCGACGATTAAAATCATCCTATTTAGCATCCAAGCACTGGCCTGGGTCCAAGCAGGAACTACGATATACAGAATTGGCAAGCTCGATACAGACCACGCAGACTCCAATCCCTCCAAGATATGGAACACTATCGCCATCTGCGCCGTTCTACTCGTTTCCATCTTCGCCATTTTTGACATCCGCATAATCACCGAAATCAGCATTATGGGATTGTATCCTCTAAAAAACTATCCCCTCGCCATCATTTTCTCGTCATACTTCATCATTTTCGTAGTCCCTCTCATCATTGCAACAATGTACCAGCTATTCAAGAGGTGCATGCAGTCCAGCAATTCCAACATGGTGAAGGTCAACACGAAAATTCTCACGAGCTTCATCATCATATTCCTCATCGCCTATTCCTTCGATTTCATCCTGCCCATTATCCAGACAACATCATTCAAGCCAGACAAGATGCATTTCCTTTTCTGGAACCAATGTTGTAGCATTATTATTGCCATTCTCGCCATCCAGTATTTCACGTCTATTTCGTACAAGAACAAAAGCTCCTATTGGCTACTGAGCAGAATCGTCAACCAGATTAACGACGGCATCATCATCTACCATTCCGACGGACGAATCAAGGCCGCAAATCCGACGGCACTCCAGATGTTCCAGACAACCATTGACGAGCTGCAGACGAAATATATCCAGGAAATTTTTTCAAAGAACATCGAGTTCTTCCGTGAATCCCATTACAAGAGTCAAAAGATTTCTATCAAGAACGAGATTCACAAGTTCGACATAAAGATATACCAAAGCCATATCAGTATGCTTACCAGTGAGTTCATGATTCAGTTCAGTGACCTCACCAACACGCTTTACTACCAGCAGCGCATCAAGGACCTGAACGAGCAGTACGTGGAATACAAGCAGGACCTCATCCGCTACCAGGACCGACTCAATATTTCTGAAAAGCGCTCCGACGAAAACAAGAATTTCCTGTTCACCTTGATTAACGCGCTTCCTTTCCAGTTCTGGTCCAAGAACGAACAGGGTGTCTACGTGATGCAGAACCAGAAAGATATTGCAAACCGCGGGAACAAGTCATCCTCGTTCGACAATCCTGAACAAATTACGGACTACGAGAATGAAGCCCGCATGAGCGGCGTCTCGAAATCGTTCATATCGTACGAGACCGTAAGCGGAAGAATTATCACCCAAGACGAGGCGAACGTTCTCTTCCGCGAAGGCAAAGATGTTTTCATATTCGACAACCTGTTCATCCCCATCGTCACGGACACAAGTCCATACAAGGTCATCGGCCTGAAAATCGACATGACAGAGCAGCGCAAACTGGAAAAGGAACGTGACATGCTGCGCGAACAGAAATACATCCATTCCCGCCTCGAGGAACTGGGCACGTTGTGCGGCGCTTTTGCGCACGACTACAACAACATCCTCGGATCGCAGATTGGATTCTGCGACCTCGCGAAGGAATCCATCGCCGAGGACCATCCGGCCTACATGTTTATCTGCGAAGCGCGCAAGGCTGCAGAACGCGGCAAGCAGTCCCTCGAAGAACTGCTGAGCACCATCCGCGGCAACACCTCCGCAGCCATTCCACCTATAGAATTCTCACCGCACATCATCATCAAGGATGTCGTCCTGAGATTCACGCAAAGCCTCCCGAACGGAGTGCGCATCGTCTCCACCGAAATCGACGAAGACATCAAGATCATGGGTGTCGTCGCCTCCTTCGAGCGCGTCATCACAAACATCGTCAAGAACGGTATCGACGCCATGAAATCCTCAGGTGGACAGCTCACCATCAAGATGCATTCCGAGACGCTGGAAGAAACGCTGGATGTGCCCTATGCGGCCCCCATCCCAGCAGGTTCCTATGCCAAGATCAGCATCTCGGACACGGGAACCGGAATGGACGCCGGGACGCTGGAACGCATATTCTCGCCATTTTTTACAACAAAAGCCCCCGGCGAAGGCCTCGGACTGGGGCTGTCTTCTGCCGTCCGGCTGCTAAAAGAAGCAAAAGCGGCCTTCAACGTACAAACTACACTAGGCAAAGGCACCACATTTAATCTATATTGGCCTAAAAGGAATGAATAATGGAGGGACCATGTCCACAATCCTGATTATCGATGATGACGAACAGTTCAACCTGATGCTCAAGTCGGCCCTGACCATCAAGGGTTACAATGTCGATACTGCATCTAACGGGAAAGAAGCCAAAGCCCTGTACCAGAGCAACGTCTACGACGTAATCATTACGGACATTATCATGCCCAACGTCGACGGTTATGAAGTTATCCTTGATCTCCGCCGCATGGGAATGGGAGACCGTATCATCGCCGTCAGCGGCGGCGGACGTACCGCAGCCGACGACTACCTTATCACGGCGAAGCACTTCGATGTCGCGGCAACGTTCAACAAGCCCGTAGACCTGCAGGCACTTAGAGCGAAGGTCGAGGAAATCATCCAGAAGCACTAAAGCCTATGAAAATTCTGATCGCCGATTTAGACCAAAACTTTATCAGCGACATCCAGCGTACGTGGTCCATACCGGACACGGATTTTGTCGTGTGCAGCGACAAGGACGCTTTCATGCCTTTGGCCAAGGACCAGCCGGTGGACCTAGCGTTCATCGAGGTTCCCTTCTTGATGCTCGAAAACATGGACATGGTGAGCTACCTGAAGGAACGGCATCCCGGCATCGAAATCTATGTGCTCTGCAACGACAAGAACTGGCCCGGAGCGACCAGCGCCATTTCTAGGGGTGCAAGCAGCTTCTTGATGAAGCCGCTTTCCGTATCGCAGCTCGAGGACGTGGCCAAGAAGGCCATGGCGCAACAGCAGAACAAGTCTACCGCACAGCTGATGGAATCGCAGGTGCTGGACAGCTTGCTCGGCAACACGCCGGAAATGCGCAAGATCCTCAAGACGGTCTACAAGATTGCCCCCACGACAAGCACAGTGCTCATCACCGGCGAATCCGGCTCGGGCAAGGAATTCCTCGCAAAAATTGTACACCGCTACAGCAAGAGGAGCGAAGCTCCCTTCGTCGCCGTCAACTGCGGCGCCATTCCGGAGAACCTGGTCGAAAGCGAACTCTTCGGCAGCAAGAAGGGGTCGTACACCGGCTCCACAGCAGACAAGAAGGGCTTATTCGAATCTGCAAACGGCGGAACGCTGTTCCTCGACGAAGTCGGTGAACTTTCCCCCGCCACGCAGGTCAAGCTCCTGCGCTTCCTGCAGAACCACGAAATCCGCCGCGTAGGCGAAACCACCAGCCGATACGTAGACGTGCGCGTCATCGCGGCAACAAACCGCGATCTCAAGGACGCCATGCTCGAAGGTCGGTTCCGCGAAGACCTTTACTACAGGTTGAACACCTTCCACCTGCAACTGCCTCCCCTGCGCAACCGCAAGCCCGTCATCCCAGCGCTCGTGCGTTACTTCATCCTGAAGTACAAGGAAACCCACGGCAAGGACATTATCGACCTGGAGCCCGCGGCACAGTATGCGCTCAGCCGTTACCGCTACCCGGGCAACATCCGCGAACTCGAGAACATCATCGAGCACGCCATCGTGCTTTCGGAAAACGGAGTCATCCGCCTGGAAGACCTTCCCGAGGAAGTCCAGAACGAGGCCAACGAAAAGCCCATCGCCATCCCGCACATGAAGCAGGCCGCCATCGCAAACGGCGAGACCGGCTGGGACAGTGGCGACACAACCGCCCTGCAGGAGAGCTCGGAGGAACGCAGCGGAACTGGAAGCGAGTCTTATTCCGACAAGGTCCAGGACAGCTATGCAGAAATCACCCTCGGCGAAAAGAAGGACTCAAGCAGTTCCGACGAAATCCTCTCGCTCGAGGAAATGGAGCGCAGGCATATCCTGCACGCTCTCAGCATCTGCAAGGGCAACCGCACCGAAGTCTGCAAGCGACTCGGTATCAGCCGAGCAACTCTTTGGCGCAAGCTGAAAGAGCTGAAGATTGCGATGGAAGAAGGCGACGAAACCTAACCCACGACAGCCTAGTTAAACTTCGACAAGTGTCGCAACAAGGCAGGAATCCTTCGTGGATCCGCTGCCAGCAAAGTCGATATCCTGCCCGCGCTTCCAAGCTGTGCGGGCATTTTTGTGAACCGACCTTACGGCATTGAGCACGTCGCGCGAAAAAACGTCGAGCGCGAACTCGCTGTAATTGGAACTTACCATGAAGAACCCGTGCGGATTCAGGATTTGAGCACATTCCGAGACAAGCGGCATCAAGTGTTCGCGTACGTTGAAGTTGAATCCCTTGAAGCGAGCGAAACTCGGCGGGTCAAGCACGATGCCATCGAAGCGGAGTCCCTTCTTGCAAGCCCAGCGCACATATTCGAGCGCATTGCCGCGGAAAAATTCTCCCGGGCGCAAGTCAAGCCCGTTCAGCGCATAGTTTTCGCGACCCTTATCCAAAATCTTCCCGCTGATGTCGGCATTCGTTGCAACAGCGGCGCCACCGAGACGCGCATGCACCGAGAAACTGCACGTGTAGCTGAAGAGGTTGAGGAAGCGCGGACCTTCGCCGGATTGAGCCGCGCCGGACAATGCGCGGAATCGTTCCTCCACTTCGAGGCGCACATGGCGCATGTCGAGGAACAGGCCTGGATTCACCGTATCGAGCAAATCCACATGAAAACGCGCGCGCCCCTCGCGCACGATGCCCACGGCATCCTCTCGCAAGCCAAAGGCAACTTCCATCGGAGCATTTTCCAAAGACTTGCCCGAGCGCGAGAGACGCTCCTTCACCACGACGCAAACGGGATTGAACGCCCCGACAATGGCCTCGACGATTTCCCGCCGACGCGAAAGCATTTCCGGCCCAAAGAACTGCACTTGGAAACGGTCACCAAACTTGTCGAGAGTAACCCCCGGGAACCCGTCAGCAGCCCCGTTCACGATGCGATAGGCGTCGGTCACATCAAACAGCGCTGAGCGTTTTTCGAAAGCGGATTGAAGGAGGGAAAGCATGAATGACTAGGGGTTAGAATCTAGAGGCTAGGATCTAGGGGTTAGTAGCGGTGAGCTTTGAGCCATCAGCAGTGAGTAGCGAATCTACGAAAATCATACCTCATTGCTCATCGCTCATTGCTCATAGCTGTCAAGCATCACTTGTCCAAATTCTTGATTTGGTCCACGAACTCGCCGACTTCCTTGAACTCGCGGTAGATGGAAGCGAAACGCACATAAGCCACAGGATCGAGTTTTTTGAGTTCCTGCATGGTCATGTTGCCAATCTGGTCGTAGGTCACCTCGAAGCTGTCGTTGACTGGCAGGGAATTCTCGACATTGGTCGCCAAGTTTTCCAGGTCTTCCCTGGACACCGGACGCTTCTTGCAAGAATCCATGAGGCCCTTCATCAGTTTCTCGCGCTGGAAAGGTTCCTTGCTCCCGTTTCTCTTGATAACGGTAAGCGGCTGCAACTCGATATATTCACGAGTTGTAAAACGGCGGCCACAGGCAAGGCATTCGCGGCGGCGGCGTATAGAGGTTCCGCTCACGCGGCTATCGACAACCTTGTCGTTGTCGGTTTTGCAAAAAGGGCAAATCATGGCTTGAATATAGGTTTTTTCGAGGGGAAAAAGCACTTTTTTTGAGATTTCGTCATTATCCGTGAGGCAAAAGGGCTTTTTTTGTCATAAAAAATTTCCTTGCACACAAAAAGCGACCGAACTTCATCCGGTCGCAATTGATTTAGAATATCCAGGGCACTAGCCTTAACGATTTACCCGTTCACCTTCTTGAAGTCGGCGACGTTCTGGGCAAACTCGGCGAGGTATTCCTTGGCCTTCGCAGCCACAGCCTCGGGCACGTAACCGAATTCCTTCTCGAGCACGCCAGCCGGAGCGGAAGCACCGAAGCGTTCCAGACCGCAGGCCTTGCCGAAACCGCCAACCACACGGTCGAAGAGGACCGGGAGGCCGCTGGAGAGAGCGAACACCGGAGTCCAGGGCACGAGCACCTGGTCGCGGTAAGCCTTCTCCTGCTTGAGGAAGAGAGCCGGGCTGATCATGGAGACGACGCGCACGGCCTTGCCTTCGGCGCGGAGGAGTTCAGCAGCCTGGTGTTCCAGCAGCACGTCGGAACCGTTCGCCACAAGCGTGAGGTCCGGGTTCTTGCCGGCAGCCGTATTGTCGCTCACGATGTAGGCGCCCTTGCGGCAGGCCTTCGCGGCTTCGTAGCGGTTTTCGTCGGGGAGCGTGTTCACCACCTGGCGGGTAAGGATGAGAGCCGTCGGGCTGTCGTTGTGCTCGAAAGCCATTTCCCAGGCAGCGAGTGTTTCGAATGCGTCTGCCGGACGGAGCACGAGCATTTCGGCCTTGCCGTCTTCCTTCGTGAGGCCTTCGAGCAGGCGGATCTGCGGTTCGTGTTCGATGGGCTGGTGCGTCGGGCCGTCTTCGCCCACGCGGAAGCTGTCGTGCGTGAACACGTACTTGACCGGAAGGCCCATGAGGGCGGCCATACGGATAGCGGG
>JAEEGL012800124.1_pt1 | contig 26390 bp, 20 predicted proteins | sample 9134231 | NCBI WGS metagenome assembly JAEEGL01 (sample SAMN16246548, study PRJNA631951) | gut metagenome | biome: gut microbiome; feature: rumen; material: fiber-attached | host: Bos | place: Iran: Karaj | collected 2018-10
CGAATTCCGTTACAACCCCGAGCTCGCAGTAGGCGACAAGGTTGAGGTTTACGTAGAGAATGCAGAGGACAAGAAAGGCCAGCTGATCCTTTCTCACAAACGTGCACGTTCACTCCGTTCTTGGGACAGGGTAAACGAGGCATTCGAGAAAGACGAGATCGTGAAAGGCTACATCAAGTGCCGTACAAAAGGCGGTATGATCGTGGATGTATTCGGAATAGAAGCATTCCTGCCCGGTTCACAGATAGACGTGAAGCCTATCAGGGACTACGATGTATTCGTAAACAAGACTATGGACTTCAAGATCGTCAAGATCAACAACGAGTACCGCAACGTAGTAGTTTCTCATAAGGCTCTCATCGAGGCTGAACTCGAAGCTCAGAAAGCTGAAATCATCAACAAGCTCGAGAAAGGCCAGATCCTTGAAGGTGTTGTCAAGAACATCACTTCATACGGCGTATTCGTCGACCTCGGCGGTGTGGACGGACTCATCCACATCACTGACCTCAGCTGGGGCCGCATCAACCATCCTGAGGAGGTTGTATCACTCGACCAGAAGATCAACGTCGTTATCCTTGACTTCGACGATGTCAAGAAGCGCATCGCCCTCGGTGTCAAACAGCTTACTCCTCATCCTTGGGAAGCTCTCGACCCGAACATCAAAGTTGGTGACAAGGTTAAAGGTAAAGTTGTCGTCATCGCTGATTACGGCGCATTCGTTGAGATCCAGCCCGGCGTAGAAGGTCTGATCCACGTTTCAGAGATGAGCTGGAGCCAGCACCTGCGCAGCGCCCAGGATTTCTTCAAGGTAGGTGACGAAGTCGAGGCAGTCGTCCTGTCACTCGACCGCGACGAGCGCAAGATGTCTCTCGGCATCAAACAGCTCAAACCCGATCCTTGGGCAAATATCGTAGAAGAATATCCTATCGGCAGCAAGCATACTGCAGTTGTACGCAACATCACCAACTTCGGTGTATTCGTAGAGCTTAAGGAAGGTGTCGAGGGTCTCGTACACATCAGCGACCTGAGCTGGACCAAGAAGATCAAACACCCGAGCGAAGTCGTTGCAGTAGGTGACAAGATCGACGTGGTAGTTCTCGACGTAGACCAGGCAATCCGCCGTCTCAGCCTCGGCCACAAGCAGCTTGAGGAAAGCCCTTGGGAAGAGTATGAGTCAGTTTACACCATCGGTTCAGTTCACGACGGTACCATCGTAAGCCTCAATGACAAGGGTGCTGTAGTTGCCCTCGCAGAAGGCATCGAAGGTTTCGCATCAAACCGCCAGCTCGTCAAGGAAGACGGCAGCACACCTGCAGTAGGTGACGTGCTTCCTTTCAGAGTTCTCGAATTCAACAAGGCCAACCGCAAAGTCACCCTGAGCCACACCCGCACTTATTCTGACGCCAAGAAAGAAGAAGCTGCAAAGGAACTCAAGGAGCAGAACTCAGAGGCCGCCAACACTCAGAAGGCAGTGAAGAAGCTGAAAGCCAACCTCGAGAAGACCACTCTCGGTGACATCAGCTCTCTCGCAGCCCTCAAGAGCGAGATGGAGAAGAAAGAAGCAGCTGCTTCAGAAACCACTGAGGAATAATTCCGGATGGAGTTTTCTCTGACTACTCTCGGAACGGCTTCGGCCGTTCCTGTCAATAACAGATTTTCAAGCGCCCATGTCCTTAACGTACGCGGGCGCTTGTTTTTAGTTGATTGTGCCGAAGGCTGCCAGATCCTGCTGGCAAAGCACGGCATCTCCCACGCCCGCATTGAGAACATCCTGATCTCCCATCTGCACGGAGACCACCTGTTCGGCATAATGCCGCTGCTGTCCACGATGGCCCTTAAAGGGCGCACGGCTCCCCTGTACATATACGCCCCTGAAGCCTTCTGCCACACTCTCAAGTTTTTCAAGGACTATTTCGCCGACGGAGTAAAGTTCGACATCAACTTCATCCCGCTCAAGGCCAGGGAACCCGAGCTGATCGTCAGCAGCCGCAACAGCAAGGTGTACGCTTTCCCACTGAACCACAAGATCGAGACATACGGTTTCCTGTTCAGGGAGGACGAGCCGGAACTGAACGTCCGCAAGGAATACATCGAGCAAGATGCGCTGACGCTCAAGGAGATTGCGGCCCTCAAAGCAGGCGAGGACGTGGTGCGTGAGGACGGCAGTGTGCTTGAAGCTGCCAAGTACGCCTACAAGCCTTTCACTCCCCGCAGCGCCGCATATTGCAGCGACACAGCCCCGTTCCCCGAGCTGGAAGAATGGGTGAAAGGGGTGGATGTGCTCTACCACGAGGCGACTTTCGGAAATGATATGAAGGAATTGTCCGCGCAGTATTTCCACTCGACGGCCGAGGATGCTGCGACGGTTGCGGCCCGTGCCGGTGCGGGAAAGCTGGTCATCGGTCATTTCTCTTCGCGCTATCCGGATATAAACGTGCTCCTGGAAGAAGCAAGACGTGTTTTCCCCGAGACTTATCTGGCGCAGGAGGGTATGATTTTTGATATCCCCGTCAAAAAACTTTTCTGATGAAAAAATTAACAGCGCTCCTCATAGCGTGCGTCATATTGCTGGTCGCTCCTGTCAGGGCCGCAGCTCAGAATGATTCGACACGCGAGCAGTTCATCAAGATTGCCACGACTCTTCTCTACCTGCAGGAGAACTATATAGACTCTCTGGATATGAACAAACTGGCAGACGTCGCCATAGAGGCTATGGTGTCGTCGCTGGACCCTCACACCGTCTTTCTGCCAAAAGAGGAAGCGGACGATTCGGACGAGATGATGAACGGAGCGTTCGAGGGTGTCGGCATTGAATTCGCCATAATCAAGGACACTCTCACCGTACAGAGCGTGATCAACGGCGGTCCCGCATCAAAAGTGGGGCTGCGGGCTGGCGACAAGATCCTGAAGGTCGATACTATAGCCCTGGCCGGAACCAGGCTCACGACAACCCGGGTACGCAGCCTCCTCAGAGGCAGGCGGGGCTCGAAAGTGGACGTGGAAGTGATGCGCAGGGGAGAGCCTGCAACACGCATTTATACCATAACCCGCGACCGCATCCCGGTCGAGAGCGTGACTGCGGTCTATGAGGCCGCTCCCGGTGTGGTATATGTTAAAGTCAGCCGCTTTGCGGCTAGTACGGGAAGGGAGGTCTTCGATGCCGTGAGAAGTCTGGGAGTGGAGCCCGAAGGCGTAATACTAGACCTCAGGGGCAATGGCGGCGGACTGTTGGGCGCCAGCCTTTCAGTTGCCAATCTCTTCCTGTCCAAAGGACAGCTTATGGTCTATACGGAAAGCGCCACAACCGGAAAACACGAGGAGTTCGCCAATGGAAAGGGTCTTTATCCTGATGGGCCGCTGGTGGTAATGGTGGATGAGAATTCCGCTTCTGCCAGCGAAATAGTCGCCGGTGCCGTCCAGGACTGGGACCGCGGCTCGATCGTTGGCCGCCGCACCTTCGGAAAGGGTTTGGTCCAGAAGGAGCTCGGCTACCGTGACGGTTCGGCCCTGAGAGTCACCACAGCCCGTTACCACACCCCCAGCGGAAGGGTCATCCAGAGCCCCTACGAAGAAGGCAACAGCAAGAAGTACTACCAGGACCACAATGACCGTTATGCCCGCGGTGAGAGCTTCAGCGTCGACAGCATCAGCTTTGACGCTTCCCAGGAATTCAAGACCCTCGTCAAAGGCCGCACGGTGTATGGCGGTGGAGGCATTATGCCGGACATCTTCGTGCCCCGTGACACCTCATATCTGTCGCAGTTCTACACTACCGTGGCTGCCCGCTCGCTCCTTCAGGACTTTGTCAACGACTATATGGACGTCCGCCGCGAGCAGATGCGCAGCAAATATTCTTCTTGGGAAGAGCTGGTCGCAGACCCTGCGGTAGACGCAGTGTTCGATGAATTCCTGGAATACGTGAAGGGCAGGGGAGTGCAGCCTTCGAAGGAAGAAGTGGACAAGTCAGCAGGCGAGATAAAGCTTGCGATGAAGGCTTTGATGTCGAGGGCGATATGGGATGACAACGTTTATTACCACGTCATCAACAGCGGCAATGCCGACTACAAGGCAGCCCTGGAAGAAGTCCTGGCGCTCAGTGCACGCTGATAGGCCCGGGCATTTTTCAGATGGTCTGAGTAGCTGACGGCGAAGTTGTGCCGGCCGTCGAACGTATCCTTGGCGCAGAAATACAGATAATTGTGATGCTGATAGTTCAGAACGGCCTCGATGGCTGATTTCGGAGCTATCGTGATAGGTCCCGGAGGCAATCCGGGATACTTGTATGTATTGTAGGGAGAGTCTGTCTCGAGATGTTTGTTAAGCACTCTGGTGACGCCCGGGGTATTCAGTGCGAAGAGGACGGTCGGGTCCGCCTGCAGCAGCATACCCTTGTTAAGACGGTTGATGTAGACGCCTGCGACAGTGGGCATTTCCGGTTCGTATTTGGTCTCTTCTATGACAATGGAAGCCAGCGTCATCACCTGGTCTTGCGACAGGCCTATCTCTTTGGCCCTGGCTCTGCGGCTCTCGTTCCAGAATGCGTCGTATTCCTTCTTCATACGTTTTATCAGGTCCTCGGGCGAGATCGTCCACCAGACTTCGTATGTGTCAGGGATGAATACGCTGAGATAAGTCTCTTTCTTGAACCCAAGGCTTTCCATAAGCTCTCTGTCGGTCAGTGCGGCTATGAATGCGGCAGAGTCCGCCTGAAGTCTGTGTCCGAGGTATGACGCCATATTCTCGGCAGTGCGTATATAACCGTTCACCTGCAGCTTTATCGGGGTCTGGTAGCCGTTTGCGAAGATGCGGATGATTTCCTTGTTGGTCAGGCCGCCCTTGACGTTGTAGTGACCGGCTTTCAGCACCGGGGCAAGCCCCAGCTTCTGCGCAGCCGTCGTGAAGGACTTGGTGTCGGCGACGACCCCGTTGCTGAAAAGTGAGTCAAGGAAGGCTTCGTAGCTGCCGTTTTCATAGACATATATGTCAGCCTTGTTGTCGACGGAGTTGGGCTTGTAGTAAGTCCGGTAGTATTTCAGACCGGCCACTGCGACTATTGCAAGAACCGCAGCGAGTATCAGCAGTATGGCTTTTTTCATTGTTTCCTGAGGTTGATGATGCTGCCCGGGGCAGGGTCGCTTCCTTTGGGGATTCCGGGGTTGTACTTGTAGAGGTATTTCTCCTTGACGGCGTATTGCTGGCTGATAATGCGCATACTCTCGCCTTCTTCCACGACGTGCTTGTCAAGGTATTTGTCCGCCTGCTTTTTCTTGGCCTCGATGTATACGACCTCGCCGTCCTGCAGCAGACGGTCCTTGCGCTCGTCGTTGAAGCGGAGCACTTCCCATCTGAAGAGGTTGAATTCCCTCGCTATGGAATAGAATGATTCATATCCGTTGGCGACTACGAACATCACGTTGTTGCGCTTGAGGATCTCCCTCTGGAGGGAAATCTTGTACAGAGGACTGGATTCCTTGAGCTCCACCTGTTCGGGCAGCTTGGCGACAACCGGAGTGACAGGAAGTTCATCCGGACTGACGACGGTGTCGTACTGCTGCAGGCCGTATCTTTCGATGAGGTCGATGAGCCTGACGGCATACTGGGGGTCGGTGGCATAGCCGGCGGCCTTGAGGCCGTATGCCCAGCCTTTATAGTCGGTGGGATCCAGGTCAAAAAGGAACGCATACCTGGAGCGGAAGCGCAGAAAGTCCGAGTGGTCCTGGAAGGAGTCTTCCACACGGTCATATACACGGAAGCAGTCGTCCTTGACGTCGTCGTCGACGTACATCTTGCGGCCCTTGTAGTCGTGGCATTTGATGCCGAAGTGGTTGTTGCCTTCACGGGCGAGCCTGGATGTACCGAAGCCGGACTCGAGGCAGGCCTGGGCCAGCGTGATGCTGGCAGGTATGCCGCTGCTCTGCATCTGGGAGATTGCGGCGTCCTTATATTTGAGAATGTAGTCCGTCCGGTAGTCCGGCGCTGTCTGGGGAAGCCCTGAGGCTGCGGCAAGACCTGTCATCAGCAACAGGCAGCAGATAGAGATATAGACGGCCTTCATAGAAGCGAAGTTAAGCTTTTTTTACTAAATTCGCACAAATACGCCCTGCTGCTATGCAAAACAAACAACTCAATATAAGCTATCAGGTATACCAGTCGATGGACGAACTGCCGGCCGAGTGGCTTTCCCTCCTGCAGAAGGCTGTCGAAGCCACGAAGCGTTCCTATGCTCCGTTTTCGGACTTCAAGGTGGGTGCGGCGATACTGCTGGACAACGGGGAGGTAGTCTGCGGCTCCAATCAGGAGAATGCGGCTTACCCTTCAGGCCTGTGCGCTGAGAGGACTGCCTGCTTCTATGCCGGTTCTACGTGGCCGGGGGCCAGGATGCTGGCCATCGCGATTGCAGCCTGTCAAGGCGGGAAGCTCACTGCCACTCCGACATATCCCTGCGGCGCCTGCCGTCAGGCTCTCGTGCAGTATGAAAGCGAAGGAGGAGTGCCGATGAGGGTGATTGTCGGCAGCGCAGGCAGGGTGGAAGTGTTCGACTCGGTGAGGGACCTGCTTCCCTTTGTTTTCGACAATCTCGAAGTCGCGCAGGAGAAATAAAAAAAGGGTAAGCTGATTACATCGCACCGCTACAACCATCTACCCTTGCTGCCTTCCGGCCCTGGGGGAGTTCGACAGGAGCTGGTCGTGTAAGACTTACCCGGCACAAAGGTAGTGGTTTTTTTTGATTTGCAAAACTGGATTTTAATATGAGAATAGCTGTCGGTCTGTCCGGAGGAGTGGATTCAAGTGTAGCCGCGCTTCTGCTGAAGAATGCGGGGCACGAAGTGTTCGCGGTTTTTATGCAGAACTGGAACGATGCGACAGGCACGCTGCACGGAGACTGCGAGTGGGAGGAGGAGCGCAGCGTTGCTGAGATGGTCGCCCGCAAGATAGGCATTCCTTTCCACTTCGTTGATCTGAGTGCGGAATACCGCAAACGCGTGGTGGACTATATGTTCGACAGCTATGAGCGCGGCCTGACACCTAATCCGGACGTGCTCTGCAACCGCGAGATAAAGTTCGACTCCTTCCTCAGGCACGCACTCAGCCTCGGTGCGGATTACGTGGCCACAGGGCATTACTGCCGCAAAGGGGAGCTGACAGGACCTGACGGCAAGCCGTCTTACCAGCTGCTGGCCGGCCTTGACGGCAACAAGGATCAGAGCTACTTCCTCTGCCAGCTCTCGCAGGAACAGCTGCGCTATGCGCTGTTCCCGATAGGGGAACTTACCAAACCGCAAGTGCGCAGGATAGCGAAGGAAGCCGGGCTTCCGAGCGCTGACAAGAAGGACTCGCAAGGAATATGCTTTGTCGGCAAGGTCGACCTTCCGCTGTTCCTGCAGCAGAAGCTGAAAGCCAGGGAGGGCAAGGTCATCGAAATCTTCAGGGATTACTATGACGGTCGCGCTGCGGCCTCGACGATCGAGGAGATTGCCGAGCCTGTGGTGTACAGCGAGCAGGACGGCAAGCTTGCCGGCGTCCATCAGGGAGCGCAGTTCTACACCATAGGGCAGCGTCACGGACTGAACATCGGAGGCCACAAGAATCCCCTTTTCGTCATTGCGACGGATGTGGAGAACAATTTAATATATGTAGGAGAGGGGCAGGATCATCCCGGGCTGTACCGGCGCGCTCTGCGCATAGAGCCCCGGGACATCCACTGGATCAGGCCGGAGATGGCGATGACAGAAGGCGAAGAAAGGGATTACCTCGTCAGGATAAGATACCGCCAGCCCCTGCAGCAGGCAAGACTGGTGCGGCGCAGCAGCGGCCTCTACATCATATTCGAGAAACCTCAGCGCGGCGTGACCGCCGGCCAGTTCGCCGCGTGGTACGACAGTGACGGGGAATTGGAAGGCAGCGGAGTCATTTACAGGTAAGAGGAGAGGCTATGAAAGAAGTTGACATTATCGATATCATAGTAGTAGGCGGCGGCCCGGCCGGTATGATGGCGGCCATAAAGGCTGCTGAAGCCGGAGCCCGGGTGATGCTTCTCGAGAAAAACCATCTGTGCGGCCGCAAACTTGCCATCACCGGAAAGGGTCGCTGCAACATCACGAACACAAAACCCTGGGCGGAGTTCTCGACTCACGTCCATCCCCGCAGCAATTTCGTCAGGAGCGCATTCTTCAACTTCTCAAACGCCGCGACGATAGAATACTTCAACTCCATAGGTCTCGAAACCGTCGCCACCCAGGGCGACCGGGTCTTTCCGAAGTCTATGAATGCATTCGATGTGGTAGATGCGCTGGTTGCCCGCTTGAAACAGCTGGGAGTGAAACTTGTCACCGACGCAGACCTGCTTGCCGTGTGTACGGACGGCAGCGTATACAAATGTACCTACAACGACCTTTCCGCGCCGATGTCGATACGGACGGAAGTGATTATGGCCAGGGCCCTGATCGTCGCCACAGGCGGACTGTCCTATCCGGCGACGGGCTCAAACGGAAGAGGCTACGAGGTGGCGGAGTTCCTGGGCCATAAAATCACCCGCTGCTTCCCGAGTCTGGCAGCCCTGCTCCCCAGGAATTACGACAGCAGGCTGTTTGACGTGGAGCTGAAGAACGTCGGCCTCAACCTCTTCGTGGACCACGACCTGGTACAATCCGAAATGGGGGATCTGACATTCACCGAAGACGGCATAGAAGGTCCTCTCGGATTCAGGGTCAGCCGCAAGGCCATCAACGCCCTAGAGAACGGCTCTTCTGTCGAGCTGGTCATAGACCTGAAGCCCGCAGTCTCCATCAAGGAACTGAGAGAAAGGGTGAAAAAAGAAGTCGCGTCCTTCAAATGGGATGTTCCTATGATCAATGAGGCCCGTATGAAGAAAATCCTGCGTCGTTTTATGCCCGGCGAGATGATAGATCCGTTCTTTGATATGGCCAAAGGACTCACTGTAAACACGCTGGCAGACCGTCTCAAGGACTGGCGTTTCCACATCCTCAAGCACGCAGGGTACCGCAGGGCCGTGGTTACCGCCGGCGGCGTCTCACTCGACGAAGTCGTGTCGAAGACGATGCAGTCCAGACTTGCCAAAGGTCTTTTCTTCGCCGGAGAGGTGCTCGACCTTGACGGGGATACGGGAGGTTACAATCTGCAGATGGCTTTTTCGACCGGAGCCCTTGCCGGGCAGAGCGCAGCCAAATACGTCCGCTCGCTATAATATATTCACTTTTTTGCCGCAGAACGAGAACCAGTCTCCCTTGCGCAGCGATATGCTGGCAGGCAGGCTCACGGCGACGATGTCTGTGGCCCTCAACGAACTTCTCCGGCTGACGGTGACGACAGCTTCTGCCAGCAGGCTTTCCTCGAAATCATTCTTGCTGAACCAGGGCTCTCCGTTTATGCAGACATCAAAGGCTCTGCCGGCTGCTTCGCCAAGCGGGAGGGTGTCGCCTGATATGTAGGAAGTGCCGTCCATACAGCTTGCTTCCTGCGGATCTGATCCAGCTGCGTCCAGCAGGACACCGAACCCGAAGTTGTCGATGTGACGGCCTGCGAATCTTGCGCTGATGCACTTGCCGGCCTTGATGACCTTCGAATAGATGCAGGGAGTGAGAGTGACCTCTTCGATCCCGTCAGGGAGATAATAGTCGCACGCTTCCCGGTTCAGCGTCGTATCGGGACGGAAACAGTATCTGCCAGAAGGTTTCAGGACGGCGATATTCATCAGGCCTTCGTCTTTGACTCGAGATATATGTCTGTGAGTACTTTCTTGGTGTCGAGCGTGAAGTCTCCGTTCATCATCCAGTCGTAGTAGCTCGGCTCGGAGCGGAGCACGTCGATGACCTTGCGGCCCTTGTGCTTGCCGAAGTTGAAGACCGGCTCGTCCTTTTCGTTAAGGATTATGCGGCCGGCATAGTCGGCGAGACGGTTGCGGGTGGTGAAGTCGGCGAGGAACTTGACGTCGTTCTGCAGAGTGCCTTCATACCTGTCGAGCTGGGCTTTGAGGACTTCGTAGGTAGCCCTTACATCTCCAAGGGCGGAGTGGGCGTCATCGAGGTTCTTGTTGCAGTAGAAAGCATAGGCGGCCACCAGCGTGCGCTGCTCCATCTTGTGGAAAATATTCTGGACGTCAATGAGCTTCCTCTTGCGGAAATCGAAATCAACGCCGGCACGCAGGAATTCTTCAGCCAGCAGCGGGATGTCGAAACGGGTGGAGTTGTAACCTGCGATGTCGCAGCCTTCCATCCACTGGGCGAGAGACTTGGCTATCTTGCGGAAAACCGGCTGGTCCTTGACGTCGTCGTCGGTGATGTGGTGGACATCCTGCGCTTCCTTGGGGATGGGCATCTCGGGGTTGATGAGCCTGCGTTTCTCCTCGACGTGGCCGTCGGGGAAGACCTTCACGGCGGCGATTTCGACGATGCGGTCGCGCGCAACGTCAAGCCCTGTCGTCTCCAGATCGAAAAACAACAGGGGATTGTTGAGCTTGAGTTCCATTACGGACTATGAATTGAGCATAATCGGCATCAGCAGGGCGCAGAGCTCTTCTGAAGGATCCTTTTCGTCGGCTGAAACTATCAGGGCGGCACGGCAGCGGTCTGCCAGACACATACATACGTTCTCGAACGGCAGGTTGCTGAGGATCTCGGCGAGGAACGGAGCCTTGAAGCCGATCTCGATGTCGACACCGTCATACTGGCAGTTGAGCTTTTCGTATGCTGATATGGCGAATGATGTGTCCTCGGCTGAAATCATAATCTCACCCGCAGATATCTTGAGGATGATGTGGCTGGTGGCCTGGTTTGAGCAGACTGCCACACGGCGGACGGCGTTGAGGAATTCGACGCGGCCGATGATCATCTTGTTCTGGTTGTTCTTCGGGATGACTGTGCGGTAGGCGGGATAGTTGCCGTCTACTAGGCGGCATACGAGGACGGTGTTGTCGAAAGCGAACATAGCGTTGCGCTTGTCGAATTTCACTGCGATGTCACCTTCGGCTTTGGTGATGATGTTCTTCAGCACTGCGGCGGGTTTCTTGTGAAGGATGAAGGAGCATTTCTCTTCGCCCTTGACAGAGAAGACTGTGTAGCACACCAGCTTGTGGGCGTCTGAAGCGACTACCGAGGTGCCGGTGGTGTCAATGTCGAAGAATATACCGTTCATTACGGGCCTGAGCTCCTCTTCGGCTGTGGCGTAGATGGTGTCGTTGATGCCGTTCAGAAGGATATTGGCGGGAACGGCAAGGCTGTTGGCATCCTCTGCGATGACGGGGAACACGGGATAGTCCTCGGCAGGGAAGAACGGAATCTTGGAAGCACCGCTTGACCAGATGATGTTGAGCGATGAGGCTTTGTCAGTGAGGAATGTGAGGGGCTGGTCCGGAAACTCCTTGAGGGAATCGATGAGGAGCCTTGCGGGAACGGCGGCTGCACCCTCTTCGAGGACCTGCTCTACGGGAAGGCTGGTGCGGAGGGTGGTCTCTCCGTCAGAAGCGGTGACTGTAAGGGAGTTGTCCTTGAGGTCAAAGAGGAAATTGTCCAAAATTGCAAGGGCAGGCTTGTTTGCTAATACTCTCGAAACGGACACCAGTCCGCGGAGAAGTTCCGAACTTGATAATACGAATCTCATATCACTGATGTTAAATTATAATCTTGTTTGCTAACATACAAAGATAGTAAAAAACTATCTAAACCGCGTATGATTTTGGCATATAATTTGACCGGAAAACGCCCCGGAAATTATTAACATACGACATATGAAAAAAGGTTTATTGATTGCGGCTCTGTCTGTCATTTTGTCAGGCGTAGTCTCATACGTGGTTGCAGGCAAAGTGGCTGAGCAGACCAACGAAGTAACTGAATTCAAGAAAGAACTCATCACCGAACAGAATGACAGCAGGCAGGACCGCAAGGTGGTCCGCAGCGACAGGGATGTCATGACCGGCACCTATTTCAGCGATGCCGCCGAGATGGCTGTCAATTCCGTAGTATATGTTAAAGTAGTCAAGAAGGCCCGCCAGCAGGCCCCTTCATCAATGTTCGACTATTTCTTCGGCTTCGCCAACACTCCCCAGGACCAGGTGGGTGTGGGTTCAGGCGTGATCATCTCTGACGACGGATATATTGTCACCAACAACCACGTGGTTTCAGGCGCCGACGAGGTGCAGGTGACCCTCTACGACAATACCGTCCTTCCTGCCACCGTCATCGGTACTGACGAGGCCACAGACCTGGCCCTGCTCAAGGTGGAAGGCAGCGGTTTCCAGGCTCTCGAGATGGGCGACTCCGATGATCTGAGACTCGGCGAATGGGTGCTTGCCATCGGCAGTCCCTACGACCTGCGCTCTACCATCACCGCAGGTATCGTCAGCGCGAAAGGCCGTTCGTTCCCCAACTACGACGGCTCCTACAGGGTTGAGTCATTCATCCAGACCGACGCCGCCGTCAATCCCGGCAACAGTGGCGGCGCGCTCGTCAACACCAGCGGCCAGCTGGTCGGCATCAACACTTCAATCATCTCGCTGACCGGCTCATACGCAGGCTATGCTTTCGCCGTCCCCGTGAATATCGTCAAGAAGATTACTGACGATTTCATCGAATTCGGCTCAGTGCAGCGTGCAGTCCTCGGCATTTCTATGATGGACACCGACAAAGGCGTGACCATCGCTGACGTGCGTGCAGAGACTCCGGCGGCAGCTGCAGGTCTCAGGTCAGGCGACATCATCAAGGAGATCAATCTGAACAAAGTCAACACCGCTTCTGAAGTCCAGGTTCAGGTGAGCAAGCTCCGTCCCGGTGAAAAAGCGGTAGTTACGGTCCTGCGCGACAATGTTCAAAAAGAAATTATGGTAAATTTGTAATTTCTTGATATTAATATATAAATTTGCGCGCTACGGCCAAAAGGCCTGATATCATTATCGATTAATGAGACAACTAAAAATCACAAAGTCAATTACGAATCGAGAGAGCGCATCTCTCGACAAGTATTTGCAAGAAATTGGTAGAGAAGAGCTAATCACGGTAGAAGAAGAGGTAGAGCTTGCACAGCGTATCAAGAAAGGCGATCAGGAAGCGCTTGAGAAGCTGACGAGGGCAAACCTCAGGTTCGTGGTTTCGGTAGCCAAGCAGTATCAGAATCAGGGATTGAGCCTTCCTGACCTTATCAACGAAGGCAATCTCGGTCTGATCAAGGCTGCGGAGAAGTTCGATGAGACCAGGGGTTTCAAGTTCATCTCCTATGCTGTTTGGTGGATCCGCCAGTCAATCCTGCAGGCTTTGGCAGAACAATCGAGAATCGTCCGCCTCCCGCTCAATCAGGTTGGATCGCTGAACAAGATCAATAAAGCTCTCAGCAAGTTCGAGCAGGAGAATGAGCGTATGCCTTCTTCTGATGAGCTGGCAGAGATTCTCGGCATTCCGCGTGACAAGATCAATGACACATTGCGAGTGTCCGGCCGCCACGTTTCCGTCGACGCCCCGTTTGTCGACGGTGAAGACAACAGTCTTCTGGACGTGCTGGTCAACAACGACTCTCCCAATGCTGACAAAGGTCTCGTGAACGAATCCCTCAACAAGGAGATAGAAAGGGCCCTTTCAACCCTTACTGAAAGAGAGAGGGACATCGTCCGGTATTTCTTCGGCATAGGCTGCCAGGAAATGACCCTTGAAGAGATCGGAGAGCATTTTGGTCTCACCCGCGAAAGGGTTCGTCAAATCAAGGAGAAGGCTATCCGCCGCCTCCGTCACAGCGCCCGCAGCAAGCTGCTCAAAAGCTATCTGGGTTAGTCTCCCATCTGGTGAATTAAGAGGGAATCTGCAAAAGGAAACCCTCTTTTTTATTTGAATTGGCAACAGAAACATACATAATTATGAAAAAATTATTGATTATGGCTATCGCTGCAATGAGTTTGTGCGCCTGCACAGAGAAGAATCCCCTCCTCAGGGAATGGGATACTCCTTTCGGCATACCTCCTTTCGAGGAGATCAAGACAGAAGATTATGTACCTGCAGTCAAAAAAGCGATCGAAGCCCACAATGCTGAGATCGCAGCTATCATCAACTGCAAGGAAGACCCTACCTTCGACAACACTATCCTGGCCTTCGACCGCTCGGGAGAACTCCTCTCAAGGGTTTACGGAGTTTTCGGCAATGTGGAGTCGATGGCTTTCAATGACGAAGTGGCTGAGGCATCGAACGTGATCACCCCTCTGATGAGCGCTCATTCCAATGAAATCCAGCTGAACGAGGCGCTTTTCAACCGCATAAAGTATGTATACGACCGTAAGGACAGCCTAGGTCTCGACGAGGCGCAGCTCCGTCTTGTGGACAATATCTACAAGGAGTTCGCCCGCGGCGGCGCAGCCCTTCCCGATGACAGGAAGGCTGAGCTGAAAGAGGTCAACGAGGCTATCTCCAACCTGCAGCTCAAGTTCTCCCAGAACCTTATCAAGGAAACCGCTGCGTGGAAGCTCGAAATCAAGGACAGGGCCGACCTGGCCGGGCTGAGCGCTGACTTTATTGCAGAGGCCGCATCTAGGGCCCAGGCTGCCGGTCAGTCTGACAGGTGGATCGTCGGCCTCGACAATCCGAGCGTAATGCCTTTCCTGCAGAGCGCTGCCAACCGAGAACTCCGCATCAAGGTGCTCGACGCATATCTCAACCGCTGCAACAACAACAATGCTGAGGACAACAAGGACATCTGCGCCGAGATAATCAGGCTCAAACTGAAGAAGGCCCGGCTGCTCGGCTTCGACACTTTCGTGGATTTCCAGCTCGAGGACCGTATGGCCAGGAATTCGGAGAATGTCTACAAGCTTCTCGGACAGGTGTGGAAACCGTCCCTCGAAGCGGCAGGCCGTGAGCTTAAGGACATAAAGACCCTGGCAGCTCAGGATGGCATCACGACCGTCCAGGCCGCTGACTGGAGATACTATTCAGCCCTGGCAAAGGCTGAGAAATACAGTTTCGACGAAGAGACGCTGAAGCCCTATTTCAAATATGAGAACGTGCGCGACGGTATTTTCTACGTAGCCAAAAGGCTTTTCGGCCTCACTTTCGAACGTCTCGAAAATGTGCCGCTGCCTCATCCCGAAGCTGAAGCTTTCGAGTGCAAGGATGTAGACGGAAGCAGCCTCGGAGTGATTTTTATGGATATGTTCGCACGTCCTGGCGAGAAGAGCAACGGCGCCTGGTGCAGCAGCTACCGTGACCAGAAATACGACGCCGACGGCAACAAGGTCAATCCCCTTGTCACCATCTGCGGCAACTTCGCCCGTCCGGTAGGGGACAAGCCTTCTCTGCTGACCCCTGACGAGACAGAGACCTTCTTCCACGAGTTCGGTCACGCTCTGGCCAGCTTTATGATCGATGTCAAATACCAGGGTATAGCCAATTTCGACCACGACTTCGTGGAGCTTCCTTCACAGCTCAACGAGCACTGGGCTTTCGCTCCCGAAGTGCTGAACGTATACGCCAAACACTACGAGACGGGAGTCGTCATCCCGATGGAGCTTGTCAACAAGTACGTCGAGTCGAAGAACTACGGCAAGGGCTTCGCTATGACCGAACTGCTCGCCGCTATGTACCTCGACCTGGGACTCTATTCGATCAGCGATATTCCCGAGAATTTCAACGTGCTGTCGGCTGAGAACAGGATACTCAGGGAGATCGGCCTCATAAGCGAGATACCGCCGCGCTACAGGACTCCTTACTTCCTGCATATCTTCTCACACGGATATGACGTGGGCTATTACAGCTACCTCTGGGCGCAGGTGCTCGACAACGACGCTTTCAAGGCTTTCGAGGAGACCGGCGACATCTTCAACCAGGAGATGGCCCGCAAGTACCGCTACGAAATCCTCCGTCGCGGCGACGAGGTTGAGGCTGACGAACTGTACAGGAATTTCCGCGGACACGACGCTACTGTGGACGCTCTTCTGGAATATAACGGACTGAAATAAAAGATGACTAACTCTATAGATTTGTTGACCGCCCTGGCAAAGGATGCCGTCAAGGCCCTTTACGGAGCGGAACCCGCAGTCGGAGCCCTGCAGCTCCAGGCAACCCGCAAGGAATTCGAGGGTGACGTGACTTTGGTGGTGTTCCCGCTGCTGAAGCTCAGCCGCAAGTCGCCCGAGGCAACCGCCACCGAGATCGGAGAATATATGAAGGCGAACGCCGCAAGCATCGAATCTTTCAACGTGGTGAAAGGCTTTCTGAACATCAAGATGTCAGCTGCATACTGGGGTGAAGTGTTCGCCGAGATCGCAGCTGCCAAGGACTGGGGACAGCATCCTTCCAACGGCCGCACCGTGATGGTGGAGTTTTCGTCTCCCAACACCAACAAGCCGCTGCACCTTGGACACATCCGCAACATACTGCTCGGCTGGTCCGTGTCGCAGCTGCTGGCCGCCGCCGGCAACAACGTTGTCAAGGTCAACCTCGTCAACGACCGCGGCATCCACATCTGCAAGTCGATGCTGGCCTGGCTCAGACGTGGCAACGGCGTGACCCCTCAGTCATCCGGCAAGAAGGGCGACCATCTGGTGGGCGATTTCTATGTCGAGTTCAACAATATGCTGAACGAGGAAACAGCAGAAATTATGGAGAAGACCGGCCTTGACAAGGAAGAGGCGGCAAAGCAGGCTCCCTGTATGAAGGAGGCGCAGGCAATGCTTGTCAAGTGGGAGCAGGGCGACCCCGAAGTGCGCGCACTCTGGGCGAAGATGAACGGCTGGGTCTACGAAGGTTTCGACAAGACATACGCAGACCTCGGCGTCGGCTTCGACAAGATATACTACGAGTCACAGACCTATCTGCTCGGCAAGTCGCTGGTAGAGGAAGGCCTGTCGAAGGGAGTCTTCTACCGCCGCGACGACGGTTCCGTGTGGTGCGACCTCACTGCAGACGGCCTTGACGAGAAACTGCTGCTCCGCAGCGACGGTACGTCCGTCTATATGACCCAGGACCTCGGCACAGCCTGCCGCCGTCACGAAGAGTACGATTTCGACGAGATAATATATGTAGTGGGCAATGAGCAGAACTACCACTTCCAGGTGCTCAAGCTCATACTCGGCAAACTCGGAATGCCTTGGGCCGACGCTATCTACCATATGTCCTACGGAATGGTGGAACTGCCCGAAGGCAAGATGAAGTCCCGCGAAGGCACTGTCGTCGATGCCGACGACCTCATCGCGAAGATGTATGCCACTGCGAAGGAGACCTCGCTGGAACTCGGCAAGCTGGAGGATATGGACAGCAAGGAGCAGGACGAACTGTTTATGACCATAGGCCTCGGTGCGCTGAAATACTTCATCATCAAGGTCGACCCCCGCAAGACGATGCTCTTCGACCCGAAGGAAAGCATAGACTTCAACGGCAACACCGGCCCGTTCATACAGTACACCTACGCCCGTATCAAGTCGATACTGCGCAAGGCGGCCGAGCAGCAGTTCGCTGTCGGAGCCTCCGGTGTTGAGTTCCTCCCCAAGGAGATCGAGATCGTCAAAGCCCTGGCATCGTTCCCCGACAAGGTGGCTGAGGCGGCAGAGGCTCATTCTCCCGCACTTGTGGCCAACTATGCATACGACCTGGCCAAGGAATTCAACCAGTATTACCACGATGTCAGCGTCCTCAAGGCTGATGACGACAAAGTCCGCTCCCAGAGGCTTGCGCTGCTTGCCGCTATCGCACAGGTGCTCACCAAAGCAATGACCATCCTCGGCATCAAACTGCCCGAGAGAATGTAGCTATGATAGCACCCACCACCAAAAAAGAGATGGATGCGCTTGGCTGGGATGCAGCCGACGTGATCCTTTTCACCGGAGATGCGTTCATAGACCATCCATCTTTCGGTACGGCGGTGGTGACAAGGGCCCTCGAAGCCCGTGGCTACAAAGTGGCTGTAGTTCCCCAGCCGAACTGGAGGGACGACCTTCGCGATTTCAAGAAGATGGGGACCCCCCGGCTCTATTTTGCCGTCAATGCCGGCAATATGGATTCAATGGTCAACCATTATACGGCATCGAAGCGTCTGCGCAGCAATGACGCATATACGCCCGAAGGCCGTGCCGGTTACCGACCCGACTACGCGGTGACTGTCTATACCAAGATACTGAAGCAGCTTTTCCCCGACGTGCCGGTTGTTATAGGCGGCATAGAGGCGTCTCTCCGCAGGCTGACGCACTACGACTATTGGCAGGATTGCCTCAAACCGTCGGTGCTCGTGGATTCCGGAGCCGACTATCTGGTATATGGGATGGGGGAGAGGCCGATGGCTGCGTTGACCGACGCTTTCGCCCAAGGCTGGACCAAAGAGCAGATAAGGGAGATACCCCAGATAGGCTATCTGGCCGACACTCCTCCCGACAATGACTATTTCGACCTGCACTCCTTCGAGGACTGCAAGCGCAACAAGGTGGCCTTCGCCCAGAATTTCAACATCATAGAAAGAGAGGCCAATTCGCTGCACGCGATGACCCTTGTCGAGCAGACCGGCAAAGATTTCGTGTGCATCAATCCTCCCTATCCTCCGGCAACTACTGAAGAGCTGGACGCAGTCTACAGCCTGCCGTTCACCAAACTCCCGCATCCGCGCTATAAAGGCAAGAGGATTCCGGCCTACGATATGATCAAGTTTTCCATCACGACCCACCGCGGCTGTTTCGGGGGCTGCAACTTCTGCACGATAGCTGCGCACCAGGGCAAATTCATCCAGTCCCGCTCGCAGGAGTCCATAGTGGAAGAGGCCAGGAGGCTCAACGACCTGCCTGACTTCGCCGGAAACATCTCCGATCTGGGCGCCCCCACGGCCAATATGTACCGGATGGGAGGCAAGAACAAGGAGCTGTGCGCCAAATGCACGCGTCAGAGCTGCCTGTTTCCGAGGATGTGCCGCAATCTCGACCATTCCCACAAGGCTCTGCTGGAGCTCTACGACAAGGTGCTTGCCGTCGAGGGGATCCGCAACGCATACATAGGCAGCGGCATCCGCTACGACCTTTTCCTCGACGAGAACGGCTATCTTGACGAGACTTCGCAGCCATATCTCGAGGCGCTCATAACAAAGCATACCAGCGGCCGTCTGAAGGTGGCTCCCGAGCATACCCAGGACAATGTGCTGGCAGTTATGGGCAAGCCTTCCTTCAGGCTTTTTGAAGTGCTGCGCGGAAAATTCGACGAGATCACTCGTCGCCACGGACTGCGCTACCAGCTAGTTCCCTATTTCATCAGCGGCCATCCCGGCTGCTCGATGAGGGATATGGATGCCCTGTCGAAAAACAAGTATCTGAAGGGCCTCTATATGGAGCAGGTGCAGGATTTCACCCCGACTCCGATGACCGTGGCCTCGGTTATGTTCTATACCGGACTGGACCCCAAAACCCTCAGACCGCTGTTCGTGGAGCGCAACCTGGAACGCAAGAAGCGCCAAAAATCATTTTTTTTCAACAAATAAATCCAAATAGGGTTTGTATTTGAAAAAAATGCCTATAATTGCGAGGTAAAACAAACAGGAAAATGGCAATTAGAATTCCCAATAAAAGAAGAGCTGTCATCAGCTACGAAAATATGTCTGATGAACTGCGTGAGGCATTTGAAGAGAAATATCCGCACGGCTACGCCGACTACCTCGGAGACCTGGTGAAGATCGACAAGCCGGACGGCACTTGTTTCTATGCTGTTTCAGTTGAGATTCCGGACGCAATCTATCTCGTGAAAGTGAAAGTCCGCACGGATGATTACGAAGACGTCGAGAAAGACCTCTTCAAAGATGACGATGACGACGGAGTCGTTGCAGACGGAGAAAACGCAGAATTTCCTGAAAACGAAGGAGACTTCGGCGAAGCGCCTGAAGACGATATTGACGAGTAGCAAACATATTATTTTGCGATTTGCAGCTGCGCTCAGAAAGTACATATCTGAGCGCAACTTGCTTTTGCTGCTGTCTGTTCTGGTAGGCTTGGGCAGCGGGCTTGCGGCAGTCGTGCTGAAGAAGCTCATAGAGCTGATCCAGCATCTGCTGTTCGGCGGACAGGTGGCGGCGGTCCACTGGATTCTTTACATCATCCTGCCCGGAGTGGGTATGCTGCTGTCGTTGCTGCTGGTGAAATATGTGGTCAAAGACAAGATCGGCCATGGTGTCACCAAGGTGCTGCTGGCCATCTCCAAGAATGAAAGCCACATCCGGCCCCACAACATCTGGTCGTCGATCGCAGCCAGTTCCCTGACCATCGGTTTCGGCGGTTCGGTGGGAGCGGAGGCCCCGATCGTCTACACCGGAGCGGCGATAGGCTCCAACGTCGCCAGGGCTTTCGGCCTGTCGTACAAGAACATCACCATACTTCTCGGCTGCGGTGCCGCGGGTGCCGTGGCTGGCATCTTCAAGGCTCCGATGGCAGGCGTGCTGTTCACTTTCGAGATATTGCTGTTCAACCTGTCTATGTCGTCGATCCTGCCGTTGCTGCTGTCGTCAGTGACTGCAACTATGGTTTCATACTTCGTGCTCGGCGATATGGTGACCTTCTCCAATTCAGTGGAGCAGTTCTCGATGAGCAACATTCCGTTCTACATAATCCTCGGAATCTTCTGCGGCCTGCTGTCGCTCTATTTCCTGAGGATGACGCTCAAGGCTGAGGATATGCTCCGCAAGGTCAGCAAGCCTTTCACCCGCTGGGCCATCTGCGCTGCATCGCTGGGAGTGCTGATATTTATGTTCCCTCCTCTGTTCGGTGAAGGCTACACCTCCCTCACTTCTATGCTCAACAAAGATGCTCTCGTTGCGCTGGAGGGCGGTTTCATCGCAAGTTTCATATCTCCCGACAACAAGTGGGCGATAGTGATATTCTTTGCTGCTGTCACCCTGCTCAAGGTGTTTGCGACTGCGTTCACAAACGCAGGAGGCGGAGTGGGCGGAACCTTCGGTCCGACGCTTATCACCGGAGCCTTCGCAGGCTTCGTGATTGCCAGGCTGGTCAACATCCTGGGGCTGGCGGCAGTGCCGGAGGAGAACTTCGTGCTGGTGGGTATGGCCGGACTTATGGCAGGCGTTATGCAGGCTCCGCTGACCGCCATATTCCTTATCGCCGAGATTACCGGCGGCTACGCGCTGCTTTTTCCCCTGATCATCACTTCAGCCATCTCTTATGCCACGATCAGGACCACCGAGCAGTACTCGATCTACACCAAGCGCATCGCCGCTTCAGGCGAGCTGCTGACCCACGACAGCGACAGGGCAGTGCTGACGCTGCTCAAGCTTTCGAATTTCATAGAGACCGATTTCGTCCCCGTCAGGGTGGACCGTACCCTCGGCGAGCTGACCGACGTGATAGCGCATTCCCACAGAAACATCTTCCCGGTGGTTGACGAGAAAAACCACTTCCTCGGAATCGTCTACCTGGATGACGTCCGTCAGTTTATGTTCAAGCCGGAGATGTACGACAAGATATTCATATACGACCTTCTCAAGGAGAGCGATTCAGTGCTTGCGTCGGACCGTATGGAGAAGGTGATGGAAAAGTTCGAGACCACCGGCGCCTGGAACCTGCCGGTCCTGGACAAGAACGGCTTGTATATGGGATTCGTGTCCAAGTCCAAGATATTCTCATCATACAGAGAGCAACTACAGCAAGTGTCCCATGACTGATTCTTACATAAAGTACATAGCAGGAAGGCTTCAACTTGCAGCCTGGCAGGTTGAAAACTGCGTCGGACTGCTCGAAGAGGGAGCAACCATCCCGTTCATCAGCCGCTACCGCAAGGAACGCACCGGAGGCATCGACGAGACCTACGTGGCCCAGATCAAGCATTATTACGTCTACCTGACCGACCTTGACAAGCGCAAGCAGGCCATCGTCAAGAGCATTGAGCAGCAGGGAAAGATGACGGACAGCCTTGCTGCGGAGATCGAGGCGGCCGTGGATGCAAGGGTGCTTGAGGACATCTATCTGCCGTACAAGCCCAAAAGGCGCACACGTGCCTCCATCGCCAAGGAAAAGGGCCTCGAGCCTCTGGCTGCTAAGCTCTACGCCGTGCAGGCCGACGACATCTACGCTGCGGCAGCCCCGTTCTGCAATGACGCAGTGCCGACAAAGGACGATGCCCTCGCCGGGGCTTCGGACATAATTGCCGAGTGGGTCAGCGAGGATACGGCCGTCCGCCAGGAACTCCGTGACCTTTATTATAAATGGGGCACGATAGTTTCGAAAGTCGCAAGAGGAAAGGAAGAAGACGAGAAGAGCGAAAAGTACAGGACATATTCGGATTTCTCGCAGCGTATCGACAAGATTCCCGCCCACAGGCTTCTGGCAATCCTTCGCGGCTCCTCGGAGGAAGTCCTCTCAGTGAAGATGGAAGTCAATGAGGACTATGCCTACGAAAGGATGGAACGCTGCATTTTCAAAGGAAAGAGAAAACCCTCTTCTCAGCTGCGCGGCTTCCTTTCAGATGCGGTGGGAGATGCCTACAAAAGGCTGCTCCATCCTTCGATAGAGAATGAAGTCCTGGCCATCGCCAAGGAAAAAGCGGACATCGAGTCCATAAAGGTGTTCGGAGAGAACCTGCGCCAGCTGCTGCTGGCTCCGCCCGTGGGGCAGAAGCGCACTCTGGCCATCGACCCCGGCTTCCGCACCGGATGCAAGGTGGTGTGCCTCGACGCCGAAGGCAAACTGCTTCACAATGATACCATATATCCTCATCCGCCGATGAATGAGAAGACTATGGCTATGAAGAAAATCTCCCAGATGGTCGAGTCTTACAAAATTGAGGTGATTGCAATCGGCAACGGCACCGCCGGCCGCGAGACGGAGTATTTCATAAAGAAGATAGCTCTGCCCGAAGGTGTCAGGGTCTACTCGGTGTCTGAAGACGGTGCTTCGGTGTATTCGGCTTCGGACGTGGCCCGTGAGGAATTCCCGGACTATGACGTGACTGTCCGCGGCGCCGTGTCCATCGGCCGCAGGCTTATGGACCCGCTGGCCGAACTGGTCAAAATCGACCCCAAGTCGATAGGCGTGGGGCAGTATCAGCACGACGTCAACCAGACCCTGCTCAAGGAGACTCTCGACAACACCGTCGAAAGCTGCGTGAACAGCGTCGGCGTCAATCTCAATACCGCCAGCAAGCATCTTCTGAGCTATGTTTCCGGCATCGGACCGGCACTGGCCCAGAACATAGTCGACTTCCGCAGCGAAAACGGAGCGTTCCGCTCCCGCAAGGACCTTCTGAAGGTCAAGAGGCTCGGCGACAAGGTTTTCGAGCAGTGTGCCGGCTTCCTAAGGATTGCAGGCGCGGCCAATCCGCTCGACAATTCAGCCGTGCATCCCGAGCGCTACGGCCTTGTGGAGCGCATAGCTTCCGATATGGGCGTAGAGGTGTCACAGCTCATTTCCAACGAACAGCTCTGCGCAAGCATAGATGTCAACCGCTATGTCTCCGACGTGGTCGGCCTGCTGACACTGAACGATATCGTCAAGGAACTCTCGAAGCCGGGCCGCGACCCCCGCAGGATCATAAAGGTGTTCGAATTCTCAGAAGAGATCAAGACCATCGAAGACCTCAAGGTGGGTATGGAACTGCCTGCAATCGTGACCAATATCACAGATTTCGGGGCCTTCGTCGACATAGGCATCAAACAGAACGGACTGATACATATATCCAAGATGTCTAAGCGCCGCATCAGCAGTCCTTCGGAGGTTTTGAAGATCCACCAGCACATCCACGTCAAGGTCGATTCTGTAGACCTGGAACGTCAGCGCATCGGTTTAAGTTTGGTTATTGAGGGGAAATAAACTACCTTTACAGAATAACCATCCAAAGAAATGAGCGCCGACAAAAAAATCATCATAATCCCGACCTACAACGAGATCGAGAACGTCGAAAAAATGCTCCGCAAGGTTATGAGCCTTGAGGACGGGTTCAATGTGCTGATAATCGATGACGGCTCTCCAGACGGTACGGCTGCGGTTGTGAAAGACCTTATGAAGGAATTTCCCGAGAGGATATTCATCATCGAGAGGTCAGGAAAACTCGGACTCGGAACTGCCTACATAACCGGTTTCAAATGGTGTGTCGCCCACGGCTACGATTATATCTTTGAGATGGACTGCGATTTCTCCCACAACCCCGACGACCTTCCCCGCCTGTACCGGGCCTGCAGCGAAGACGGCGCCGACCTTGCCATCGGTTCGAGGTATTGCAACGGCATCAGCGTGATAAACTGGCCGATAGGGCGCGTGATTATGTCATATTACGCATCGGTATATGTCCGCAAGATGCTGGGTATGAAGGTTTATGACTGTACGGCAGGATTCAAGTGCTATCGTCGCAAGGTCCTCGAGACCATAGATTTCGACCGCATCAGGATGCACGGCTATGGCTTCCAGATTGAGATGAAATACAATGCCTATAAACTGGGCTTCAAGATCAAGGAAGTCCCCATCATCTTCGTGGACCGCACTGAAGGCGTTTCCAAGATGAGCAGCAGCATCTTCGGCGAGGCATTCTGGGGCGTCATCAAGCTCCGTTTCAGGAAGATCAAACCCCGCGTGCAATGAAATTCTATCTCAAAAACGCCACTGTAATCAATGAAGGTGCCCTGTTCCCTGCGGGCATCTTTATTGTTGATGAGCGTATCGCTGCAATCTGCCGGTACGATAGTCCCGCCGGCCTTGAGAAGGAGCAGGAGTGCATCGCAGACAGTGATTCGGTCCTTGATCTGGAAGGGCGTTACGTCGCCCCAGGCATCATTGACGCGCACGTGCATTTCCGCGAACCCGGAGCTACCCACAAGGCCTGCATCGCTACCGAAAGCGCAGCTGCAGCCCTGGGCGGCGTCACATCCTTTATGGATATGCCGAACAACAATCCTCCGGCCGTCAGCAGGGAGGCTCTCGCCCGCAAGTTCGAAATCGCGGCACGCGACTCAGTGGTGAACTATTCATTCTATCTCGGCGCCACTGCCGACAACCTGGACGAAGTCCTCTCGTGTGATTACTCGAAGGTCTGCGGGGTGAAGGTTTTTATGGGTTCGTCCACAGGCAACCTCCTTCTCGACGATGACAAGGCTATGGACAGGCTGTTTGCCGAGTGCCCGGCGTTGATCGCCGTCCACAGCGAAGACAACGCAGTGATAGCTGACTGCCTGCAGAAGGCCCGCGAACGTTACGGCGAGCAGATCCCTTTTGCAGCACATCCCGAGATCAGACCGACAGAAGCGTGCGTCAAGGCCACGCGGAAGGCAGTCGGCCTGGCAGAGAAATATGGCACGAGACTGCACGTGCTGCACGTCTCGACGGCCGAAGAAACCGCTATGATAGCGGACGTGAAGAAGCGCTGCAAGAACGTCACGGCAGAGACCTGCGTCCAATACCTCTTTTTCTGCTCGAAGGATTATGAAGAGCTCGGCGCGCTGGTGAAATGCAATCCGGCAATCAAGTCGCACCGCGATATGCTGGCGCTGCGCAGGGCTGTGCGCTCGGGTGTCATCGACAATATCTCTACTGACCACGCTCCGCACCTTATGGAAGAGAAATGCAAGCCCTACCTGCTTTCTGCTTCGGGCATCCCGCTCATCCAGTATTCCCTTCCTATGATGCTGGACCTCTCGGACCGGGGTTGTTTCACGCTTGCTCTGGTTGTGGAACGTATGGCCCACGCTCCCGCCCGTCTGTACGGGGTTGAGGAAAGGGGCTTCATCCGTGAAGGTTACTATGCCGACCTGGTAGTTTTTTCAACCGGTCGCCGTCACGCCGTCCAGCCGGCAGCGTCACGCTGCGGATGGACTCCGGTGTCCCGTCTTAGCGGAGATGTGCTCCACACGATAGCCAACGGGCGTTTTGTGGTCCGTGACGGACAACTGACCGGAGAGCGTTCAGGTATGCCTCTGAGCTTCCGTTGAAAATTTTATCAACAAAATTCAAATAAAATTTGCTGGATTAAAAAGAAGGGCTATATTTGCAGCCCGTTTCGGAAGAACGGAAGATAAAGTTGATTGAAAAGATGGAAGACTAAGTGCTATTGGAATAATAGTACAAGGCAATTGTAGCATAACAATTGAAAGAGCAAGCGTGAATTTCTTTGAATGAAGAAGAGCGGAGCGGGATTGGACTGAAATATATAGAAATTATACAATGGAGAGTTTGATCCTGGCTCAGGATGAACGCTAGCTACAGGCTTAACACATGCAAGTCGAGGGGCATCAGAGAGAAAGCTTGCTTTCTTTGCTGGCGACCGGCGCACGGGTGAGTAACGCGTATCCAACCTTCCCCCCAGTAGGGCATAGCCCGGCGAAAGTCGGATTAATACCCTATGTTCTTCGTAGAGGACATCTGAAATGAAGCAAAGATTTATCGCTGGGGGATGGGGATGCGTCCGATTAGGTTGTTGGCGGGGTAACGGCCCACCAAGTCG
>JAEEGL013263090.1_pt1 | contig 26388 bp, 16 predicted proteins | sample 9134231 | NCBI WGS metagenome assembly JAEEGL01 (sample SAMN16246548, study PRJNA631951) | gut metagenome | biome: gut microbiome; feature: rumen; material: fiber-attached | host: Bos | place: Iran: Karaj | collected 2018-10
AGTTGATGTAGTTCAGGAGTTACAGGAGTTCCGGAGTTCAGACAATACTTCCAGCCTCTGCAAACTGACGAAAAGGGAGTCTTCAGAACTATTGTCTGAACTCCTGTAACTCCTGAACTCCTGTAACTCCAAGAAGTTGAGCGAATGCGAAACTTGAATAACTAAAAAAACGGCCCTTCTTACCCACCTCTTTTGGGAATGGATTTTCAAAGGGTTGCCGGATTGATGATAACAGGCTGAAATACAATGGCATGTTCTAAGGAAATTCCAGTCCTTCTGCGAGTCTTCCGTAAAACGGACTGCTGTCGGATGCGGTTTGGACTGCAGTCGGATGCGGTTTGGACTGGAGTCGGATGCGGTCAGGACTGGAGGGCCGCCGCGCATAATTCATAACTAATAACTCTCAACAAAAACACCGTTTCATGTAGGGACGGATGTATCGCGTTAGCAAGCGTAAAGTGACAATATACAAATTTTGATAGAATGAAAAAGATTATATTATTTGCAATGGGCCTGGTGCTTGGCGGCACCACCGTTGCCCAGGACAAAGAAGCAGTGGAAACAACGATTTGTGGAGACGTAGTGAGCAGTTACGTCTGGCGCGGCCAGGACTTGGGCAATGCCGCCATTCAGCCAACGCTCGGCATTGGCTATAAGGGCCTGGGGCTTACGGCCTGGGGCAGCTATGGGCTGACCAGTGCCGACGACGTGAAAGAGTTTGACCTGACCATGGGCTACACCGTCGGCGGGTTGAACATCGGCGTGACCGACTACTGGTTCAATGCGGGCCAAGACCTTGATGCTCGCTACTTTAAGTACGATGCCCACGGCACCAACCATGTCTTTGAGGCCAACGTGGGCTACGATTTCGGCTGTGCCTCGCTACAATGGTTCACCAACTTTTCGGGCAATGATTACAAGGCAGACGGCAAGCGGGCCTATAGCAGTTACGTGGAAGTGGTCGTGCCGTTTAAACTTTCAGCCATGGAATGGGCGGCCACGGCCGGTGCCGTTCCTTTCTCCACACCCTTTTACGGCACGGCGGGCTTTGCCGTTACCAACCTGTCGCTGCGGGCGACGAAGGACATCCGGGTGACCGACTCGTTCTCCATCCCCGTTTTCGGGCAGGTAACGGCCAATCCTTGTTCGCAGAAAGCCTACCTGGTTTTTGGTTTCTCCTTGCATACTTAGAAAAAGTGAAAAGTGAAGAATTTTTAAGTGAAGAGTGAAGAGTGAAGAGTGAAAAATTTGCTGCCGCCATCAGTATCGTCTGAACTCCTGAACTCCCGAACTCCTGAACTACAAAGGGAAAAGTGAAAAGTGAAAAATTAGCTGCCGCCTTTATCATTTATCATTTATCATTTAGCGAAGCGCATAATCCTAATGGAACAACTGAGGCATGAGTGTGGCGTGGCCATGATTCGCCTGTTGAAGCCGGCGAGCTACTATGAGCATAAGTACGGCACAAACCGCTACGGGCTTGACAAACTCTATCTGATGATGGAGAAGCAGCACAACCGTGGACAGGAGGGTGCCGGCATTGCTTGTGTCAACCTGGATGCCCCTGCCGGCGAGGAGTATATGTTTCGCGAACGGGCCGAGGGCAAGGATGCCATTACCGAGATATTCAAGCGCGTGGATGACACTTTTGCAGGGCAGCTGTACATGGGGCACCTGCGTTACTCCACTACGGGCCGGCACGGGCTGCAATTCGTGCATCCTTTCCTACGCCGCAATAACTGGCGGGCAAAGAACCTCTGCCTCTGCGGGAACTTCAACATGACAAACATCGACGAGGTGTTCCAATTCCTGACCTCGCAAGGGCAGTCGCCGCGTGTCTTTGGCGACGCCTACATCACCCTCGAACTGATGGGCCATCGCCTGGACCGCGAGGTAGAGCGCGTATATACCGAAGCCAAGGAAAAAGGGCTGAGGGGAACAGGCATCACCAACTATATTGACAACCATGTCAGCATTGCCAACGTGCTGAAAACCACGATGCCGCATTTCGACGGCGGTTATGTGATGTGCGGGCTGACCGGCAGCGGGGAGATGTTTGCCATGCGCGACCCATGGGGCATCCGCCCAGCGTTCTGGTATCAGGACGACGAAGTGGTGGTGGTGGCCTCTGAGCGTCCTGTCATTCAAACTTGCTTCGACCTGAAGGCGGAGGATATCAGTGAGCTACAGCCAGGCCAGGCCCTGACGGTACACAAGACCGGTGAGAGCCGACAAGAGCAGATTGTGCCGGCACAGGCGGACAGGAGTGCCTGCTCGTTCGAGCGCATCTATTTCAGCCGCGGCTCCGACAGGGATATCTACCAAGAGCGCAAGCGCCTGGGCGAACAGCTCATGCCATCCATCATGGAAGCCATCGGCGGGGATGTTGCCAATACCGTGTTTTCATATATCCCCAACACGGCCGAAGTGGCTTTCTACGGCATGACCGACGGCATCAGGAAGTTAAACCGCGATGTGCGCATAGAAAAAGTGGTGTGGAAAGACATCAAGCTGCGCACCTTTATCAGCGACGGCGCCGAGCGCAACGACCTTGCCGCCCATGTCTATGACATCACCTACGGCTCGTTGCGACCATACGTTGATAATCTTGTCATCATTGACGACTCGATAGTGAGGGGCACCACGCTTCGCGAGAGCATTTTCAAGATTCTCGACCGCCTGCACCCCAGGAAGATAGTGATGGTGAGCAGTTCGCCGCAGATTCGTTATCCCGACTACTATGGCATCGACATGTCGAGGTTGGAAGAGCTCTGCGCTTTCCGCGCCGCCATGGCCCTCATCGAGGAGCGGGGCATGCAGCAGCTCATCGCAGACGTATATAGAAAATGTAAGGAAAGTATGACAGCTGAAGCAAACTCATCACTCATAGCCCACCCCCGGCCCCTCCCGTTAGGAGGGGACCGTACGGCTTCCCCCCAAGGAGGGATTAGAGGGGGGCTTTATTCTTCACTCTTCACTCTTCACCCTTCACTTGATAATCATGTCCGTGCCGTCTATTCCCCTTTTACGGTGGAGGAAATCAACGGCAAAATCGTTGAGATGCTGCGTCCCGACGGAATGCAGGCACCCGTGGAACTGGTGTTCCAGGGTATCGACGGCTTGCACAGGGCGTGCCCCCATTATCTTGGCGACTGGTATTTCACGGGCCGCTATCCCACGCCCGGCGGCGTAAGGCTCTGCAACGGGGCTTTTGTAGAATATGTGGAGAACGTTTTAAGCAATCGGTTATGAAAGAAGCAAGACTGATACTCGATGACGGAACGGTGTTCGGCGGCTGGTCGTTCGGCTATGACGGCGACACGTGGGGCGAGGTGGTGTTCAACACCGCCATGACCGGTTACCCGGAGAGCCTCACCGACCCCAGCTATGCGGGGCAGATACTGGTGGCGACATTTCCGCTGACAGGCAATTACGGGGTGCCGCCGACAAGCCTGGGCGCCGATGGCCTGCCGCTGTTCATGGAAAGCGGGCGCATACATGTGAAGGCCTTGGTAGTGGCCGACTACAGTCAACACTTTTCACATTGGAATGCCGCCAGCAGCCTGGCATCATGGCTGAAGAGCGAGAAAGTTCCGGCCATTACAGGTGTTGACACGCGGCGGCTGACAAAGGTGCTCAGGGAGCATGGCGTGATGATGGGAAGGCTCATTGTTGACGGGGCTGCCACATTGGCGCAGCGTACGGGGCAAGAGGACTACGGAAGCGTGAACTGGGTGGAGAGGGTGAGCTGCAAGGAAATCATCACTTATAACAAAGGCGCCGGCAAGCGTGTAGTGCTGGTGGATTGCGGCGTGAAAGCCAATATCATCCGCTGCCTCGTCGGGCGCGGCGTGGAAGTGGTCCGCGTGCCTTGGGATTATGACTTCAACCAGCTGGAGTTCGACGGGCTCTTCCTGGCCAACGGGCCGGGCGACCCCGAGCGTTGCGAAAAGACCGTGGAGCATGTGCGAACGTTTCTTCACGACAATGAAGTCCGCCCCTGCATGGGCATCTGCCTCGGCAACCAGCTGTTGGCCCGTGCCGCAGGGGCAAAGACCTATAAGCTGAAATACGGGCACCGTTCGCACAACCAGCCCGTGCGGCGCGTGGGCACCGCGCAGTGCTTCATCACCGCGCAGAACCACGGTTACGCGGTGGACGTGTCAACGCTGCCGCCCGGCTGGGAACCGCTGTTCGTGAATATGAACGACGGCTCAAACGAGGGCATCCGCCACCGCGGGAAGCCGTGGTTCTCGGCACAATTCCACCCAGAAGCCTGCAGCGGTCCCACGGACACGGAATGGATGTTCGACGAGTTTGTGGGAAGCCTCAACACCAACAGCCTCACCCCCAGCCCCTCTCCAAGGGGAGAGGGGAGTATATACGCTCAAGACCCAAATGTGGCAGAAAGACTAACCACTCCCCTCTCCCCGGGGAGCGGGGTAGGGGGTGAGGCCAAGGTTCTCATCCTTGGCTCCGGAGCATTGAAGATAGGCCAGGCCGGCGAGTTCGACTACAGCGGTGCCCAGGCTCTGAAGGCCCTGAAAGAAGAAGGCATCCGCACGGTGCTGATCAATCCAAACATCGCCACGGTGCAGACCTCAAAGGATGTTGCCGACACGGTGTATTTCCAGCCCGTCACGCCGGACTTTGTGGAGCGCGTCATTGAAAAAGAACGCCCCGACGGCATCCTGCTGTCGTTTGGAGGGCAGACGGCGCTGAACTGCGGCGTGGAGCTCTATAAGCGCGGCGTGTTCGGGAAATATGGCGTCAGGGTGCTGGGCACGCCCGTCCAGGCCATCATCGACACCGAAGACCGCGACCGCTTCGTGAAGCGCCTCGGCGAGATTGGGGTGAAGACCATCGAGAGCGTGGCCTGTGCCACCATCGAGGAGGTGAAACAGGCGGCCCGCCATTTGGGATTTCCCGTCATCCTGCGAGCCGCCTACGCCCTGGGCGGCCTCGGAAGCGGGTTTTGCGACAACGAGGAAGAATTGATGGCGCAGGCTGCCGAGGCCTTCTCGTTTTCGCGACAGGTGCTCGTGGAAAAGTCGCTGCGCGGGTGGAAGGAGATAGAATACGAAGTGGTGCGCGACCGCTACGACAACTGCATCGCCGTGTGCAACATGGAGAATTTCGACCCGCTGGGCATCCATACGGGGGAAAGCATCGTGGTGGCTCCCAGCCAGACGCTCTCCAACTCGGAATATCACCGGCTGCGCGCCCTGGCCATCAAGATGATACGCCATATCGGCATCGTGGGCGAATGTAATGTGCAGTATGCCCTCGACCCCCACAGCGAGGACTATCGCGTCATAGAGGTCAACGCCCGCCTGAGCCGTTCTTCGGCCTTGGCCAGCAAGGCCACGGGGTACCCGCTCGCCTTCGTCGCCGCCAAACTGGGCCTGGGCTACGGCCTCTTTGAGCTGAAAAACTCCGTCACCAAGACCACAACGGCATTCTTTGAACCCGCCCTCGACTATGTGGTCGTGAAAATTCCGAGATGGGACTTGACGAAATTCCACGGCGTGAACCACGAGCTCGGTTCTTCTATGAAGAGCGTCGGCGAGGTGATGGCCATCGGCCGCACCTTCGAGGAGGCACTGCAGAAAGGGCTGCGCATGATAGGGCAGGGGATGCATGGATTTGTGGAGAACCACGAAATCAATATCAATGATATGGCAAAGGCGCTTCATGAGCCCACCGACATGCGTGTCTTCGTCGTGTCGAAAGCCATGAAGACAGGCTTTGGCGTTGAGCAGATACACCAGCTGACGAAGATAGACCGCTGGTTCCTGCATAAACTGAAACATATCATCGACATCGACTGCAAATTGCACGAATTCAATCATCTGGCCGACATGGTGACGTTCATGGAGCCGTCGGAGCTGATGGAATATCTTGAGGCCCCGGAATTTGCCAACTTGTTGCGCCAGGCAAAGGTCTATGGCTTTTCCGATTTCCAGATTGCCAGGGCCATAGGCTTGGAAAACATCATGAACATGGAAAAGGCCGGGCTCACCGTCCGCCGGTGGCGGAAAGAACTGGGCCTTGTGCCAACGGCGAACCAGATAGACACCCTCGCCGCAGAATATCCCGCCCAAACCAACTATCTTTATTTATCATACCTATAAAAAGAAATATCATGTGTGGAATAGTAGGATACATAGGCCCCAGGCAAGCCTATGAGATTTTGATGAACGGATTAAGACGCCTGGAGTATCGCGGCTACGACAGCGCCGGCGTGGCCCTGATTGGCGACAACGGCAACCTGAATGTGTATAAGACGAAAGGAAGGGTGGACCACCTGACGGATTATTGCAGCCAGAAAGATGTTTCGGGCTGCGTAGGCATAGCCCATACGCGCTGGGCCACCCACGGGGAGCCGTCGGCACGGAACGCCCACCCGCACTTCTCCCAGAGCCACAACCTGGCAATCGTACACAACGGCATCATCGAGAACTATGCCGACATCAAGACGCGACTGCAGTCAAAAGGCGTAAAGTTCGAGAGCGACACCGATACGGAAGTGCTGGTGCAGCTGGTGGAATATATGATGACCAGGAAACCGCTGTCGCTGCTCGAAGCCGTCCAGACAGCGCTCCGCCAGGTAATCGGCGCTTACGCCATCGCCATCATCGACAAGCGCAACCCCCGCCAGATAATTGCCGCACGCAGGCAGAGCCCGCTGGTGGTGGGCATTGGCCACGACGAGTTCTTCTTAGGCTCCGATGCCAGCCCTATCATCGAATATACCGACAGGGTTGTTTACTTGGAAGACGGGAACATCGCCGTAATCAGGGCCGGAGAGCAACTGAAGGTGACCAGCATCCATGGCAAGGAACAAGCGTTGGAAGAAAGGAAAATAGATGTCAATCTCGGACAAATAGAGAAAGGCGGCTATAGGCACTTCATGCTGAAAGAGATTTTTGAACAGCCGGAGAGCCTCACCAACTGTATGCGGGGAAGAATAAACGCTGAGGGCAGTAGCGTCACATTGTCCGCCCTTATCGACCACCGCCGGCAACTGCTCAATGCCAGGCGCATCGTCATTGTGGCCTGCGGCACCTCGTGGCATGCCGGGCTTATCGGCAAGCAACTCTTCGAGAGCCTGTGCCGCATTCCCTGCGAGGTGGAGTATGCCTCTGAATTCCGATACCGCAACCCCGTGGTGACGAAAGACGATGTGGTCATAGCCATTTCGCAGAGCGGTGAAACAGCCGACACACTTGCCGCCGTCAACTTGGCCAAGGACCAGGGGGCTTTCATCTATGGCATCTGCAACGCCATCGGGTCATCCATAGCCCGTGCCACCCACACGGGAACCGATATCCATGTAGGCCCGGAAATCGGAGTGGCCTCCACAAAAGCCTTTACCGGACAGGCGGCGGTGCTGGCGATGCTGGCATTATGCCTCGCCAAAGAGCACCACACCATTTCCGATGAGCTGTATGGTAAGATGGTAAAGGAATTGACGCTGATTCCTCAAAAGATACAACAGGCACTGAAGACCAACGGGCAGATAGAAGAGCTGGCGAAAGTTTTTACATACGCCAAAAACTGCCTCTATTTAGGGCGAGGATACAATTACCCGCTCGCGCTGGAAGGTGCCCTGAAACTCAAGGAAATCTCATACGTTCATGCAGAGGGCTACCCCGCCGCTGAGATGAAGCACGGCCCTATTGCCTTGATTGACACGGAAATGCCGGTGTTTGTAATCGCCACCCATGACCATCTGTATAAAAAGGTCATAGCAAACATACAGGAGGTGCGCGCCCGAAGCGGAAGGGTTACGGCACTTGTCACTGAAGGCGACAAGCTGATTAGCCAATATGCCGATCATGTAATAGAACTGCCCGAAACGATGGAATGTTTCCAGCCGCTCATAGCCTCCGTGCCACTGCAACTCCTGGCATATCATATTGCCGTTTGCAAAGGAAAGGATGTGGACCGTCCCCGCAATCTCGCCAAGAGTGTAACTGTGGAATGAAAAAGGCCTTTTCAGTTATGAGTTATGAATTTAGTCGTTGAAAAAGGAGTTTAGACGTTACCGGTGGCGGCAGAATTTTTTTTCACTCATAGCCCACCCCCGGCCCCTCCCGTCAGGAGGGGAGCCTTTGGGCCGTACGTCTTCCCCCAAGGGGGGATTAGAGAGGGGCTTTATTCTTCACTTCTCTTCACTCTTCATCCATCACTAAAAAGAGTCCACTCTTTTTTCACTTTTTAAACCTTTAAATCATTTACTATGTGTGGAATAGTAGCAATACTGAATGTTAAAGAGCAGTCGCAGGCACTGCGTCAGAAAGCATTGAAGATGAGTCAGAAAATCCGCCATCGCGGACCTGACTGGAGTGGTATCTATTGTGGCGGTTCCGCCATCCTTGCCCATGAGCGGCTGAGCATTGTTGACCCCGAATCAGGCAGGCAACCGCTGTTCTCGCCAGACAAGAAACAGGTGCTGGCGGTCAACGGCGAAATCTATAACCATCAGGAGATTCGACGGCGATATGCCGGTCAGTATGAGTTTCAGACGGGCAGCGACTGTGAGGTCATCCTGGCACTCTATCGTGACAAGGGATTCAACTTCCTCGAAGACCTCAATGGCATCTTCGCCTTTGTGCTCTACGACGAGGAGCGCAATGAATTTCTCATTGCCCGCGACCCCATAGGTGTCATTCCTCTATACATCGGTTGCGATAGCGATGGAACCGTTTATGTGGCTTCGGAACTGAAAGCCCTTGAAGGTCAGTGTGAGTGTTATGAACCCTTTCCCCCGGGCCACTACCTTTGGAGTGAAGAGTTTCGCTCTTTAGAAGTTCAGGAGTCTGGGAGTTCAGGAGTTCAGACGTCACCGATGGCGGCAGCAAATTTTTCACTCATAGCCCACCCCCGGCCCCTCCCGTCAGGAGAGGAGCCTTTGGGCCATACGTCTTCCCCCCAAGGGGAGAGTAGAGGAGGGCTTTATTCTTCATTCTTCACTCTTCACTCTTCACTAAAAAAGTATTACCGCCGCGACTGGTTCGACTATGAGGAAGTGAAAGACAACGCCGCCAGCGTAGAGGCCATCCACGACGCCCTCACCGACGCCGTGAAGCGCCAATTAATGTCCGACGTGCCCTACGGCGTATTGCTGTCAGGCGGCCTGGACTCTTCCGTCATCTCCGCCATTGCCCGGAAATTCAGCGAACACCGCATTGAGGACAACAGCCGCACCCGTGCCTACTGGCCCCGCCTGCACTCCTTCGCCGTGGGACTGAAGGGCGCTCCCGACTTGGCCAAGGCCCGCCTCGTGGCCGACCACATCGGAACCGTTCACCACGAAATCAACTACACCATTCAGGAGGGGCTCGATGCCATCCGCGACGTCATCTATTACATTGAGACCTACGACGTCACCACCGTCCGCGCATCCACGCCCATGTATCTCTTGGCCCGCGTCATCAAGTCCATGGGCATCAAAATGGTGCTCTCCGGCGAAGGTGCCGACGAAGTCTTCGGAGGCTACCTCTATTTCCACAAGGCACCGTCGGCCCGCGACTTCCACGAGGAAACGGTTCGCAAACTCTCCAAACTCCATCTCTACGACTGTCTGCGTGCCAACAAGAGCCTTTCGGCGTGGGGTGTCGAGGGACGTGTGCCTTTCCTCGACAAGGAGTTCCTCGATGTCGCCATGCGCACCAACCCCCGGGCCAAGATGTGCCCGGGCGCTACCATCGAGAAGAAAATCGTACGGCAGGCTTTTGCCCACCTGCTGCCCGATGCGGTGGCCTGGCGGCAAAAGGAACAATTCTCCGACGGTGTCGGTTATTCGTGGATCGACACCCTTAAAGACATCACCTCCAAGGCCGTTTCCGACGAGCAGATGGCCCACGCCGCAGAGCGCTTCCCCGTCAACCCGCCCAAGAACAAAGAGGAATACTACTACCGCAGCATCTTCGCCGAGCATTTCCCTTCCGACTCTGCTGCCCGCAGCGTTCCCTCAGAGGCCAGCGTGGCCTGCTCAACGGCCATCGCCCTTGAGTGGGATGCCGCCTTCCGCAACATGAACGACCCCAGTGGCCGTGCCGTCAAAGGCGTACACGAACAGGCTTATTGATTCAACTTCGTTTGTCAAGATTTTTCATGGATTTATCGATGCCCAAAAGAGTTTGACCGCAAATTTCGAGGAGAAATCTTGAAGTTTGAGAGGAGAAATCTTCAAGTTTTCTTCCCGAAATTTGCGGTCAAACCATAGGCTATTTGCAAGCCTTTGATTTTCAATTAGTTATAAAACGCTTGAAAAACGGGCGATTTTGTCAAGATTTTTTGTCAATTTTTACCCACGCCGCTATCCGCCATCTTTGAATTAGAAGAGTGAAAAGTGAAGAGTGAAGAATGCCGAAGGTATCGCGAGCAATTAGCGAGAACGAAGTGGCAATTTGCTGCCGCCATCTGAAGCGGGGTCAATACTTCACTCTTCACTCTTCACTTGCGGACGTGATACATCACGTCCCTACATGAGGCGGAGGATGGCGGAAGCCTTTTTTAATTTTTCACCTTTTCCTTATAAATGGCGGCAGCAAATTCTTCACTCTTCACTCTTCACTCTTCACTCAATTTCATCAGGGCTCTTTTTCCAAATCCGAGATGATTTGCTCCATACCAAGGAAGACGTCGAGCATTCTGCTCTCCTCGGGCGTGAGGTCCTCGGGCGTGACAGTCCTTATTTCCTTGCGGGGGGAGCCATCGGGGGTGGCAATCGATTCTTTGCGTTCCACGCTTCCCTTGGTGCGCATGTGGTCTGTTATGTCCTTCATGTCGGAATGGCTCTTGCCGGCAAGCTGGGCAAAGAACTCGACGGTGCGCTCCAGAATGGAGCCGTTGCCCTGCTTCACCAGTTTGTTGAGCTTGCCCTGACAGGGGCCCTTCACCACGGGAAGGCGATGGTTGGCCTCGTCCTTCAGGATGAGCACCGCGCCGCTGGGCAGGTCGAAGACGGCCTTGTCGGTCACGGTGTTGTGCTCGTTTAACACGAAAGTGGCACGGCCCTGCGTGCACTTCACCTCTCCTTTAACATAGTAAACCACATAGTTGCCGGCCATGGCGGCCATGGCCATGACGAGCATAAGCAGTGTTGTAAATACTTGTTTCTTCATATTTCCATATTTTGTTGAATTATTATATTACTTTTCACTTTCTTACCATTTTCCGCTTGCGGACGTGATACATCATGTCCCTACATGAAACGGTGTTTTTGTTGAGAGTTATTATTTCTGAATTTTGCGTGGCGGCTGAAACTCATAACTCAAAACTCATCACTTAAAGAGTCCGCTCTTTTTCACCTTTTCAATTTTTATAATGGCTGCAGCAAATTTTACACTCTTCACTTACTGTAACCGGAATAGTTCGACAGGCGCAGCCACCGCCAGCCAAAGCGCCTGCTGAGTATCGGAAGCACAATGCAGTAAATCACCTTGGTGAAGGCAATGAGCTTGATGATGGAGGGAAGTATGGCGTGAAGGGCGAAATGGGTTTCAAACACCGTGAAAGCCACATAGGCGATGTACTCAAGGATGAGGTTCAGCACATAGGTGACGCCCATGGTGAGGAGTCCCTGCTGCAAAATGAACTTCATGATGTTGGTGGGGTCCACGGCCAGTTTCTTGTCCACAAACACCACAAAAAGGGTGTAGAGGAAACCGAAAATGATGGCAATGATGAACAGCAGCAGCACATGAGTGTGCCCGATGGGGTTGTGCTCGAGCATTGTCTGCAAGGTGTAGGCGTGGATTTCAAGTCCCTGCATGAAGCCCAGCGGTGTGTTGTGGCTGTCGCTTTGCGCACGCATGTCGCCGACAAGCACGAACCGGTCGCGAATAGAGTCGGCATCCAGCCGGTCGTGGCTCATGCAAGGAAAGTCGGTGGGCTCATAACGTATGATGGGCGTGTTGTCGGCAAAGTCGCTCTCGTCAAGATAGTCGATGACAATCTGCGCGGCGAAGGAGCAGACCATCGACGAGTCAACCGCCATCTGGCGCAGGCTATAGCGGCTGACGGGCGTGTTGTCGCCATCCTGCATCAGGTTAGAATAGCCCTCGCTGACACCCTTCAGACCATGGAAGAAGGAATGGCGACTGCTGAGAAACCGGTTTTTCCTGCTGCTGAAAGAGTCGAGCTCGCAAACAAAAACGGCCTTGTCGGCAATGCGCTCCACCGTGGCCGCCAGCAGGGAGTCGTTGGCGGAAAAGCGCGAGGGCTCGGGGAACAGAATGTCAACACCGATGCGCCGCGCCCCCATCTGGTAGATGGTGTCGAGAAGGGCGGCTATTTCGCTGCGCGAGGTTGACCCGCTGATGCCGCTGATATCCACCAGCGATATCTCACCGTTGGGACGGGCCTCCACCTGCTCGCGCTCAATGCTGTAGGCCAAATCGCTGGCCGAGGTCTGCGTGCGCTCAGAATAATGCAGGAAGGGGGTGTCGTAAATCCAGCTGTGCAGGGGCATCAGCAACAGGGCCACGGCCACAATGGCCACGGCATCGAATAAGATTTTCCTATACAATTCCCTGTCTTTCTGCTTCATGTCTGCCGGATATTTTTCGCTTCGCTAAATGATAAATGATAAATGACAAATGAAAAAGGCAGCAGCAAATTCTTCTCTCTTATGATGGCGGCAGCAAATTGCCACTTCGTTCTCGCTAATCGCTCGCGATACCTTAGGCATTCTTCACTCTTCACTCTTCACTTTTCACTTTTCACTCTTCACTTAAAAGAAACCATTTAGGTTTTCGGCCACAAAAATAGCAATAAAAAACGAAAGGACAAAGGAATGAAACGAAAAAAAGTATCCACCACCAACCCCATGCTCTCTTTTTCTGATTTGAGAAGCTTTTTCTCTGGAAATGAGATAAAAGAAATTTTAATTATGAGTTCTATAATATGAACTCATTTTCATTTGACGGCGCTCTCATGAAATAATATGTTCGACGACGATGATCACACGGCCTCGCTGAAAAACTATGCCCAGTCGGACGTTGAAGACGGTCACAAAAAGGCAATCGCCTAAAATAACCAAATTACGCAAGCTCTATTTGTTTCTGCTTTCAATGTAAAAGTTGCACATATCGCTGATTTTTACCAACTTAGTAGTGCCAAACATCAAGTTGTTCAATCAGATTATGTGCAACTTTTCATATAACACGTCAAAAGTTCACGATATATGCAAGCATTTTCGGGAAATCTTGTTAGTGAAAAGGAAATGTGCCTCGTGGAACTGTTGTCCCCATGTTTCCCGACCTTGAAGTCGTAGCACAAAGTTGTCACAAGTTTGAACAAACTGGAAACAATAAACCCTTGCAAGTACTTTACTTACAAGGGTTTTCTGGGTGGGTGCCCGGTGGGACTCGAACCCACGACATTCAGAACCACAATCTGACGCTCTAACCAACTGAACTACGGGCACCATCTAAAATGGTTTGCTTTGGGGCATCATTGATTTTATGAACCATAATGCCGAAAGCGGGTGCAAAGGTACGGGATTTTTTTGAGACTTCCAAAAAAATCCCGTACTTTTTTTATTTTTTCGGAGCGGGCTTTTCAGCAGCGGGAGCGGCGGGCGCTTTCTCGGCAGCGGGAGCCTTTTCAGCTGCGGCGGGCTTTTGGGCCTCATTGCCGTCAGCTTTTTTGGCGTCGTCCTGTCCCTGAGTCTGTCCGGTGCCAAATCCCGGCAGGTTGGTCGGGTTGGTCTGCTGCTCGGTGACGGGTGTGTTTTCGAGCACGCTCTCAGCGGTGGTTGCTGAAGGCACGGCGTAGGCGCAGATAACGCTGAGCACCACCATGGCGGCGGCGAGTCCCCATGTTGTCTTTTCGATGAAGTCGGTTGTTTTACGAACGCCCATGAAGGCATTTGACGATGAGAAGTTGGAAGCGAGTCCGCCTCCCTTTGATTCCTGGATCAGCACAATCCCGATCATGAGGAGTGCTGCCACAACGATAAGAATGACGAAAAAGTTGTAAATCATTTTTTATTAAAATTATTGTTTATAATCAATTTTTCTAAGAATCGTATTTGGTCTGCAAAGTAAGCATTTTTTTTTGAATTATTCAAATTTAATTGCTTAATAATTTCCAAAGCCTTGGAATATCTGCCTTGTTTGATGTAAATGCGTGCCAAAGTTTCGGTATAATAGGCCTCTTCGGGTGTTTTGTCGGCATTTATTCCTTCTTCGGCAGTTGCCGGCTGGAGTTCCGGATTTTCCTTGAGCGAGAACTTTCCTCCCTCGTTGTTGATGAAGTTGTCGATGAGTTCCTGCCCGGCCATTTGTCCGCCGTCGTTTTTCTGTTCTTCCGCCTCACTTTCAATGAGGTAGGCCACATAGTCGATAGCGGCGTCGGCAGCCGTTGGCTTCCTTTTCTGGTGTTCCTCGGGCTTCACCTGTGGCATGGTCTCAAGGAATTGGTCGATAAGTGTCACCGTTCGGCTTTCTCCCTCTTTTTCCTTTCTCTTTTCCTGCTGGTCCAGGTTGGTTTTGGTGTATGCGAGCCTGTAGTGCGGCGCTTCCACGATGTTGAAGATGGCTTTCCTGTCGGTGATGTACACCGCGGCTTTTCTTAGTTCCTCGTCGAAGGAGGCGTCGTGCAGTATGTAGAGGTTCTTGAGCAACATGAGCCTTGCCGTCTGGTAGTAGGGATACAACGCCAAGAGGGAACGCAGGTCGTAGAGCGTTTCCCTGTCCATTTTCTCCGGATGCCTTGCAAGTTTTTCTAAATCCATGTTGTCATCAATGTAGGGCAGTGCCGATGGGTTTTCTACCAGTTGGCCACCGTTGCGTTGAATATCTGCTCGGTGATTTCCTTCACCATCTGCGTGACGAGTTCCTCCTGCACGCTGTTCAGGCTCCTTGTGGTGTCGTAGGTTGCCGTTGCAGTGAACTGTTTTTCGAAGTCTTCCGAGTGTTTGGCGTTGTTGGTGAACCTCACGTTGACGGTCATCGAGAGTTCCGTTTGTGCGGAATAGCCTTCGGCCGACACTGACTTGTTTCTCTGCTGATATTGCGTTATTTCGCCTTCCAGCACCATGTCGCCGTTTTTCTTCACCTGTTGCAGGTGTGTGTGGTTGGCATAGATGTCTTTCAGCTCATTGTTGAAGATGCTGGCCATGGGTCCCCACACATAGCTTGCCCTGATGGGGAAGTCGGCAATCTGGATGGTCTTGGTCTTGTCGTAGTCGATGCTTGCGCCGTTGAAGGTATATCTCGGTACGCAGGCCGCTGCGACGGTCATGATGACCGCCGCCACGACGATTTGCCATACGCGGTGGCACCGTCGGAGATTATTTTTCCTTGTCCAGTCCATATTGCTTGAGCCTTCTGTAGAGAGTGCGGTCTGAGATGCCAAGTTCGTCGGCAGCTTTTTTCCTGTTTCCCCCGTATTTTTCCAGTGCCATGATGAGCAGCTGCCTGTTGTTGTCCTCAAGGTTGAGGTTGTCGTTGTCGGGTTTTATTTCCTCGGCCACGGCGTCCATGGTGTTTTCCTGTGTGCCATAGTCAATGGGGCCTGTCTCGGGATTTCCGAAGAAGGCGGCGGGCATGGATGCCGGTTGCTGGGGCTGCACGAACCTTGCCTGTCCGGCTTCGTCGATTTGTTTTCTCAGTCCGTTCATCTCTTTTCTCAGGTCCGACACGTTCCCCTTGAGTTCATAGAGAATCTTGAACAATATTTCGCGCTCACTCTCATAGTGGTGCCCCGAGTTTCCCTGTTGGGGGATGGGTGCCAGCATGGTGCTTTCGAGGTCTTGCGGAATATACTTTTCCAGCACCTCGGGCGTTATCACCCGTTCTTTGCTGAGAATGGAAATCTGCTCGGTGATGTTCTTCAGCTGCCTGATGTTTCCCGGCCATTTATATTGCATAAGCCTTTTCTTGGCCTCTTCGGTGAGCACCACTTTCTCCATCCTGTACTGCTCGGCCATCTGCATGGCAAAGAGCCTGAACAGCAGCACCACGTCCTCGCCCCTTTCCCTCAGCGGCGGCATCTGTATGGAGATGGTGTTGAGCCTGTAGTAGAGGTCTTCGCGGAAACGCCCGTCAATGATGGCTTGCCTCATGTTGACGTTGGTGGCCGCCACCACCCTGACATCGGTTTTCCTCACTTCGGTTGCTCCTACGGGAATGTATTCGCCCGTTTCGAGCACACGCAGCAGCCTGGCCTGTGTAGCCAAAGGCAGTTCGCCCACCTCGTCGAGGAACAGTGTGCCTTTGTTGGCCACTCCGAAATATCCGGGTGCGTCGCTGATGGCCCCCGTGAATGAGCCTTTCACATGTCCGAAGAGCTCGCTGTCGATGGTTCCCTCGGGAATGGACCCGCAGTTGATGGCGAAATATTTTTCGCGTCTGCGCGGCGAATTATCGTGGATGATTCGTGGAATGATTTCCTTTCCCACTCCGCTTTCACCTTCAATGAGCACACTGGCCTTGATGGGCGCCACCTGTATGGCAACGTCGAGTGCGCGGTTCAACTCATCGCAGTTTCCCACGATGTTATAGCGCTGTTTGAGTCGCAGAAGTTCTGTACTGTCCATTTTGAGCCTGCAAAATTACACATTATTTTTCAAATAGCTGCAAATGGGTGGTTTTTTTTCATATTTTTATCCAAGTTTCCCTATTCTAAGAATATGAAACCGTTCGGGAAACCTGTTCACAACAGGCTTCCCAAGGCGCACGGCAATTAAAGCGGCAAGAACGTTTTCCTTTTTACTTTTTCACCATTTTCCGCTTGCGGACGTGATAATCTCGTTCCACATGAATTCTTCACCATCAAGGAGCGTGGCAACTGGCAAGCCCCGATGTCCTTTGCCATGTCTGCCTATATCTACCGCATTGCCGATGGCAGATATGATGGGCGAATACAGAAGTTCCAGCAGGGACTTACGAGATAGGATAATGCCAGTAATAAAACAACTATTCGTGGAAAATCTCTGCAAGCTTCGCTTTTAGTTTCTCACCCTCCAAGTCGGTGGAGACGACCTTGCCATCCGGGGCAATGAGGATGACTGCCGGGATGCCTGTGATGCCGTAAAGTTCGCAGGCATCGCCTTTGCGAGCAGGGCTAAGCAGAGCCGTCCACGGGAGTTGATGCTTTTCAAGGGCTTTCAGCCATGCGTTGTGGTCCTTGTCGCACGATACGCCAAGGAAGACGAGGCCACGGTCTTTGTAGGTGGCATGGAGTTCTTTCATGAACGGGAACGAGCCGATGCATGGGCCGCACCACGAAGCCCAGAAGTCAATCAGAACGTATTGGCCATGCCCCGTGTATTCTGAAAGGCGGTGCATCGTGCCGTCAGGAGCCTCGGCCTCAAAGTCGGGAGCGGGTTTGCCAGTGATACTCATTTGCTGAAGCAAGCCCCAATAGACTTTCCAAGGCCGTTCCATAGCAGGGTGGTGGGCGTAGGCTGCATCCTCTCGCATGAACTCGTTCATCTGCTCTAGTGTCAGGCTGCCCATACCCGTGTAAAGATACCATGCAGGGATAACATTGTCAAGGTTTTCGCGGATGTTCTGCCGGTTAGTGGCAAAAAGGTCGGCCATGTGGCTGTCGTACTTTTCCATATTCGCACTGTCCTTTGCCGTAGCATCGGGCAGTCCGTCCATCCTCATGGTGATGATCCTTTCTTTGTCTTCGTCGCTAAGGCTGTTCCACCACGGCTGGACAACGCGATGGATTTCTCGCTCACGCATTTGGCAACGTATGAAACGCTGCTGCAATTCGCTGCCCGTTACTTCGCCTGTAACGAGATTAATGTCGGTCGGCGTTTCTTCCACAATGAAGCGGAGGTCGTTGCCAATATTGTCACCAATCTGGATGAATGTATGGCGAGGCTGTCGGCCTATTACCTTGAACTTGCCATCAACGATGGGAAATTTCACGATTTCGCCAATTGGTGCACATGGAAACATTGCCACATTGTCATGTGAACTGGTTGTGGTGCCAGTGATGACGAAATCGATGCTGTCTTCCACGATGGGAGTGAATGTCTGCCCCTGTCCCGCCAATGCAACGAGGACGAGCAGTGCGGTGATGATAGTTTTCTTGTTCATTTTCTATTCATTGTATCTTGCATCATTCTACGAACAGCCTCTGGGTTATATGGCTTTGGCTCGCTATTTTCTTTTGTAACTCGCCGCCCCTCTTGGTCAAAGATAATGTAGGTAGGGAAGTGTCTTATGTACAGATATTTCTCGACGGCACTTCATTTTGAGCCTGCAAAATTACACATTATTTTTCAAATAGCTGCAAATGGGTGGTTTTTTTTCATATTTTTATCCAAGTTTCCCTATTCTAAGAATATGAAACCGTTCGGGAAACACGTTCACAACAGGCTTCCCAAGGCGCGCCGCGCCTTGGGAAGCCTGTTTAGTTATGAGTTCTTAGTTATGAATTATGGCTGTGGCCTTTTTTAATTTTTCACCTTTTCACCTTTTAATGGCGGCAGCAAATTTTTCACTTTTCACTTTTCACTCTTCACTCTTCACTCTTCACTCTTCACTTTTCACTTTTCACTTAAATTATAGCTTTTTCCTGCGGTTCCATAATTTCCTTTCCCCGGCAGAAGCGGTGGATGATCTGGCGGTCGTCGCCCACATAGATGTATCGTTCCAAGCGGTGAACCAGCGAATATTCGTCAGGATGCAGCACGTCGTCGTCGATGACCAGGGCGTCGAAATCGTAACCGGGCTCGAAACTTCCCACCTTCCCGAAGAAGCTTCCTGCCGACTTGGTGGCAATCCAGAATGTTTCGGGCAACGTGAGGAACGCCTTGCTGTGGTCCAGCTGGTAGTGCATCTTGCTGACCTGAATGGCATAAGTCAGCATGCGGAACATGTTCAGGTCGTGGCCACCGCTAATGTCGCTGCCCAGTCCCACTGGCACTCCTTCTTCAAGGAAAGACCTGATAGGAGCTATGCCCGACGACAGGTTGAAGTTGGATGTGGGGCAGTGGGCCACCATAACCCCGTTCCGCTTAATCAAATCCAATTCCTCGCCCGCTGTCCACACGCAATGGGCCATGATGGTCGGCGTCTGTCCGAAGAGCCCGTAGCGGTTGTAGGCATCGCCATAGCAGGTGCTCTCTTTTTCCAAATCCTGCACCCAGGCAATCTCAGAGGTGTTCTCCGACAAATGCGACTGCACGGGCAGCTGGTATTTGTTGGTCAGTTGGCCGCAAGCCTTCAGCAACTCGGGCGTACACGACGGAACGAAGCGCGGTGTGATGATGGGCCGCACCAATGCGCCGGGCCGGTTGAACTCGGCTATCAGCCGTTCGTAGCCCTCGACGGCGGCCTCCACGTCCTCCGAGAGGTTATCGGGACAGTGGCGGTTCATGGCCACCTTGCCGACCAGCGCGCCCATGCCGGTTTCCTCATAGAGTTTCATCAGCAGGCGTGTGCTTTCGGTGTGCACGGTGCCGAAGACGCAGCTGCGCATGGTGCCGAAAAGCCATTGCGTATGAAGGAAACGGCGATACATGCATTCGGCATAACTGACGTCGGCATACTTCGCCTCCTCCGGGAACGTGTAGTTCTGCAACCAAGGCAGCAGTTCCAAATCCATGGCCACGCCCTGGTTGTGCACCTGGGGCGCATGCACATGCATGTCGTTCATGGCGGGAATGAGCAGGCAGTTGCCGAAATCCGTGACCTCGACGTCCTCCCATCGGCCATCGGCCGTTGAACATTGCCCCTTCAGCTCCGACAAGTTGTTGAAAACACCCTTTACAATGCCGTTTTCCACGGCGACAAAACCGTTCTCGAACACCTCGAAACGGCTTTTCTCCTTCGTAAAAAGGATATGTGCTTTATATATTTTCTTCATCATACAACCTTTCTTCATAATACGGCCACAAATATAACAAGTTTTGGTGAAAAAAACAAACATTCTGCCAACAAAAAAGAAAGTTTATTTTTCATTGTAGAAGCATTCATGTCCATAAACCCCTTGAAGGTGAACAAGATTTTTCCTCAAAATAGATAAAACACCCATTCTGTTTGATTCAAGCCATAACAATGGGACTTGCACGAAACCCATGACAATTTCTCCATGTTGCCAAAACTAATGAATTAAACCGCAGTCCTTTAAATACATAAAAAAGGGTGAGTCTCCCCACCCATAATGTTTTCACAACGGAATAATCCTTATTGTGATTAGCTAGAATCGGGTGCAAAATAAATAAAAAAACATCAAAAAAGCAAACTTTTCTCAGTTTTTTTGTAACTTTGTCCAAAAATTTATCAAGATATTTAACTATGGGACATATTTTGGGTTTAGATTTAGGTACCAACAGTATCGGTTGGGCTGTTGTTGATAGTGTGGCAAAACAGATTGTTGCATTGGGCAGCCGTATTATTCCCATGAGCGCTGATGTGCTTGCAGACTATGAAAAAGGAACACTGGAAACACAAATGGCAAAGCGTCGTGGATTTCGTGGAACACGCAGACTTTATGAGCGCAGCAAATTGCGTCGAGAGCGTTTGCATCGTATTTTGAATATTCTAGGCTTCCTTCCTGATCAATATCAGCACCAGATTGATTTTGAAAAACATCCAGGAAAATTCAAGAACGGAAGTGTTCCCCTTATTGCTTATTGCAAAGACCCATACGGAAAACGACAGTTCTCATTCGTGTCATCTTACAATGAGATGATTGATGACTTCGCAAAACACCAGCCCAATCTAGTAGCCGATGGCAAGCTGATACCTCATGACTGGTGTCTATATTATCTTCGCAATAAAGCTTTGACCCAGCCCGTTTCGAAAGAAGAACTTGCATGGATTATAATGAATTTCAATACGAAACGCGGGTATTATCAGAGAATGGAAGAGGAAGGTGACAACTCAAAACTTGAAGTGTATAAACGCTTGAAGGTCTTATGTGTAGAAGATGTTGGGGTGAACAAAAAACGGAAAGACCAACACGATTATATAATTACATTTGAAGAGGGCATCAAGAAAACTATTAATAGTAGATTTGTTCCTTATGAAGTGGGTGATGAACTAAATCTGATTGTTTCCTACAAATTAGATTATGAAGGAAATAATCGTACAGATGTGGAACCTTCAGCCCGTATCGTGAACAACGAAAAGGACTGGACTTTGCTCAAGAAAAAGACGGAAGCCGATTTGGAGTCAAGTTCGTTGACCGTCGGAGAATATATATATCAACATATTTTGCAAATTCCTAGCGATAAAATCAGAGGCAGTTTCATTCGAACTATTGAACGGAAATACTATAAAGACGAACTCGTCAAAATCTTGAATAAGCAAGCTGAATTTCATGAAGAATTAAAAGATGCCACCTTATATGAAAAATGTGTGAACGAACTTTACCACCAAAATGAAGCCCACCGTACTTCATTAGAAGGAAAGACCTTCACCGAACTGATAGTAGACGACATTATATTCTATCAGCGTCCGTTGAAGAGTAAGAAATACCTGATAAACGATTGTCCGTTCGAGTCATATACATACATTGACAAAGAAACGGGTGAGATAAAGAACAAGGGAATAAAATGTATCAGCAAGTCGAATCCTATCTATCAGGAATTCAGATTGTGGCAATTTGTCAAGAATCTAAAAATATACGCCAAGCAACGGGAAGTGAATGGTAAATTGCGTGTTGACTATGACTGTACCTCTGAATTCATCAAATCAGAAAATGATGTGGCCGCGCTATTCGAATGGCTTAATGAGAAAAAAGAGATTGACCAGACGCAGTTCTTGAAATTTCCAGGCTTTGGCATCAAGAAGTCCGAAATGGACAATTATCGGTGGAACTATGTCGAGGACAAGAAATATCCTTGTAACGAAACGCGTTATCTGCTTTTGTCTCGTCTGAAGAAAGTCGATAAAACTTTGGAACTTACAAAAGAGGAGTTATATAAGCTATGGCATATCCTGTATTCCGTCGATGACCGCGTCCAGCTTGACAAGGCCTTATGTTCCTTTGCACGAAGTGTTGCCACTGACGAGGAAGAGTTTTGCAACCAGTTCAGAAGTACCCCGCCATTTAAGGCAGAATATGGTGCCTATTCTCAGAAAGCTATTGAAAAACTCCTGCCATTGATGAGATGTGGAAAATATTGGGAAGAGGCTGCCATCGATGCGTCTGTGAAAGAACGGGTATTTTCAATTATCACCGGAAACATTGATAATCAGAAGATAAAAGAAAAAGTAAAGGAGAGGTCAATTCCTTTATCTCAGTTGTCTGATTTCCGATTTATGGAATTATGGCTGGCACTTTATGTGGTGTATGGCGACAAGGCCGATGTTCGTGAAGACAAGAGGTGGACTTCACCTGATGACATCGATTACTATCTTCGATTTAATCTGAAGCAAGGATCCATGCGCAATCCTGTTGTTGAACAAGTCGTTACCGAAACCCTCCGAGTGGTAAGGGACATTTGGAAGACATACGGAAAAATAGACGAGGTGCATATTGAATTGGGACGGGAAATGAAGCAGACCAAGGACCAGCGCTTGAAAGCACTGGCAAGGATCAACGATAATGAGAATACCAATATTCGCATACGCGCACTACTTCAGGAATTTACCGACCCTTCGTATGGTGTGAAAGATGTTCGCCCTTATTCTCCTATGCACCAAGAGAAATTAAAGATATACGAAGAGGCTGTGCTTGATTCTACCGAAGCAGATGATGAGATCAAGGACATTCTGAAGGGTTTCCGTGAAACAGATCCTTCAAAGAGACCTTCACATAAGCAAGTGGAAAAATACAAATTGTGGCTCGAACAGCATTATTGTTCGCCCTATACAGGCCAGCCTATACCTTTGTCCCGGCTTTTTACAGAAGACTATCAAATAGAGCATGTAATTCCTAAAGCCCGTTATTACGACGACTCCCTCAACAACAAGGTGATTTGTGAGAGCGAGGTAAACCAGTTGAAGAGCAATATGCTCGGATATGAGTTCATTCGTGAAAAAGGAGGTATGATTGTTCGAAATGGCTTGAAGATATTGACCACCAGTCAATACGAGACTTTTGTAAAGGACAATTATTCTCGTAACAAAGCAAAGATGAACATTTTGCTTCTCGAGGATGTGCCCGATAGTTTCATCAATCGTCAAATGAACGATTCACGCTATATCTCACGAGAAATAATGCACATCCTTTCCAACCTCGTGAGAAATGAGAAAGACGACGATGAACCCGTTTCAAAGAATGTAATCCCATTGAACGGAAAGGTTACCACAGTTTTAAAGAAAGACTGGGGACTTAATGACGTATGGAATCAGATTGTTTTTCCACGTTTCGAGAGGCTTAACCGCATCACAGAAAGCCATGATTACGGAGGGTGGCGGATGGTCGGTGGGAAAAAAGTGTTCCAGACTTCTGTTCCCTTGACCATCTCCAAAGGCTTCCAGAAAAAGCGCATTGACCATCGCCATCACGCAATGGATGCTCTCACGATTGCGCTAACAAGCCGAAATCACATCAACTACCTGAATAATGTCTATTCCGATTCGGAAGGCATTAAGAACCGTGAAGCACTGAAGAATGTATTGTGCGAAAAACGAAACGGTGAATGGTTGTTTAAGAAACCTTGGGAATCTTTTACTTTAGATGCCTACAACGTACTTAGCAATGTTATTGTGTCGTTCAGGCAAAACTTGCGGGTCATCAACAAGACGAACAATCATTATCAAAAATATGTAGATGGAAGGAAGCAATATGTAAAGCAGACCGCAGGTGATTCGTGGGCTATACGAAAATCCTTACATAAGGCTTCGGTTTCGGCCGCCGTTAATTTGAAACTTGTCAAAAGCGTCAGGCTTTCCGATGCTCTGAAAAACGATTGGAAACAGATTTGTGACAAGGAGATAAAGAAAACAATCAAAGAACTCATCAAACAGTATGGTGGTCATTTTGATGTGAAAACTTTTGTCAAATACTTTAAAGATCGCGAATTCAAACTCAACGGAAGAGATATATCAAAAGTGGATGTGTTCTATTTCTCCGACGAGAAAGAACCTCTTTCTGCTCGTCGGGAAATGTTGGGCGTCAGTTACGATGAGAAGAAAATCATGAGTATAACAGATACTGGCATCCAAAGAATCTTGTTAAACCACTTACACAAGTTCGATGATGATAAGGGAAAGACTCATCCCGAGAATGCTTTCTCGCCAGAAGGTATTTTGGAAATGAACAAGAACATCCGGGAACTTAATGGCGGCAAACCTCATAAACCCATTTACTCCGTGAGGAAAATGGAAACGTTAGGAAAGAAGTTTACAATAGGCGAGACCTCCGGCAAATTGACAAAGTTCGTCGAGGCTGCTGATGGAACTAACTTGTATTATGCCATTTATAAAGACGCAGACGGGAATAGGTCTTATGAAACGATACCATTCCGAATCGTTGTCGAAAGGCTAAAAAACCACATGAGCGTTGCTGACGAGGTGACATCTGATGGAAGAAAGCTCCTGTTCACCCTTTCACCGAATGATTTGGTATATGTAAAAGAAGACGACGGCAAGATAGGCGAGAACGATAACTTGAATGTCGCTCTTATTTACAAGGCTGTTTCATTTAATGGCCCCCAGAGTTTCTTCATTCCGAGTTTTATAGCCAATCCAATTGTCAAAACAATTGAGTTGGGTTCTGGAAATAAGGCAGAAAGGGCATGGAATGATGTTATGATAAAGAATGTCTGCTGTAAATTATGCGTTGACAGGTTGGGAAGAGTAGTCAAAATAATAGAATAGACAATGATTAAAAAGACGCTCTTTTTTGGAAATCCGGCATATTTGTCTTTGCGGAATGGTCAATTAGTCATCAAATTGCCAGAAGTAGAAAAGAATGTAAATATTGAAGCTCTGCGTTCTAAACTAATAAAGACTATTCCCATAGAGGACATTGGTGTAGTTGTTTTAGATAATAAAGAAATAACGATTACCCAAGCGCTGATTGCTGCATTGTTAGACAACAAAGTGGCACTGATTACATGTGATGACAAAAGGATGCCAACAGGCCTCCTTTTGCCTTTGCATGGCAATACCGTTTTCAACGAAAGATTCCGAAACCAACTTGATTCTTCCTTGCCTTTACGTAAGCAACTTTGGCAACAAACGGTTCAACGTAAGATAGAAAACCAAGCGAGCGTTTTAGAGATGTATTCCAACGTAAGCAATAAACCTCTACTTGTGATGGCTCGAAGTGTCAAGAGTGGCGACAGCGACAACCTTGAAGCGCAAGCTGCCGCGTATTATTGGAAAAATGTTTTTGCCGATATTCCTGGTTTTGTCAGAGGGAGAGAAGGAGAAAGCCCCAATCATCTTCTTAACTACGGTTATGCCATTTTGAGAGCTGTTGTAGCAAGAGCGTTGGTCGTCAGTGGTTTACTTCCCGTAATGGGCATTCATCACCATAATAGATATAATGCCTATTGTTTGGCAGACGATATTATGGAACCATATCGACCTTTTGTCGATAAGTTGATTGTTGAGATGCGTCAAAAAATGATAATTCCAGACGATTTGACCACAGACATTAAACGTGAGTTGCTCGCTATTCCAGTCTTGGATGTGAAGATTGAAGGGAAACGAAGTCCTCTTATGGTAGCTGTTGCTCAGACAACGGCAAGCCTTGCAAAATGTTATAATGGTGAAATAAGGAAAATAGCATATCCCGTCTTTCCGTGAATAGTGAGAAATGGAATGAATATCGAATAATGTGGGTAGTCGTCTTGTTTGATTTGCCCACTCTGACGAAAAAAGACCGCAAACTTGCTGCTGATTTTCGTAAAAGAATTATGGGTGATGGCTTTACAATGTTCCAGTTGTCAGTCTATGTACGCCATTGTGCCAGTATGGATAATGCAAGAGTGCATATAAAACGCGTAGAAGCCATGCTTCCTGAAAGTGGGCATGTCGTCATTATGTGTATAACAGATAAGCAATTTGCAGATATTAAGGTGTTTTATTGCAAAAAGCAAGAGAGTACAAATGCACCCTACCAGCAACTTGAATTGTTTTAGCAAAGAAGATTCCACCGATTGGTGAAATCTTCTTTTAAATGTGGCCTTTTTTTCTTTCGTACTTTTTGTTCTAAACATTTTAAAATCAACATGTTCTACAAAACGAGGTTGTTAGTTCGGCCACAAAGGTACGAAAATTCTAGCTAATCACAACGTATTTTATCTAATTTATTAAACAGTATGAGTTGTTAGTTCGGCCACAAAGGTACGAAAATTCTAGCTAATCACAACGGTATTAAGGATGGAACATACAACGAGTTTGTTGTTAGTTCGGCCACAAAGGTACGAAAATTCTAGCTAATCACAACGTTCTTAGGGTCTTTCCAATTGCCCTTGTCGTTGTTAGTTCGGCCACAAAGGTA
>JAEEGL010513151.1_pt1 | contig 26386 bp, 29 predicted proteins | sample 9134231 | NCBI WGS metagenome assembly JAEEGL01 (sample SAMN16246548, study PRJNA631951) | gut metagenome | biome: gut microbiome; feature: rumen; material: fiber-attached | host: Bos | place: Iran: Karaj | collected 2018-10
GTCATAAGGGCACTCAATCCCGTCCTGTCGAGACTGATTCCCCATGTCGTATATGCGTCCTGTCCGTTTATGTATAACTCTCCTGCCGGCATATCTCTTTTTTGTGTGCAAATATAGGTATTTTAATAATAACGCCCATCCCTTGGCTATGCCAAAAAATGAGCGTTTTTTGTCCAATTACAATGCCTTGGTGTTGTCGGCTATCTGCGCCAGCGCCGTGTCTATGCTTCGCGACATCACCGCCATCCGGTCGAAGATGTCGGATATCACCCCGTTGCGTATTGCCGCCAGCTCCACGAGATCCGAGAGGTGGGCGATGCACGTGTCCGCTCGCCCGACAAGCTGCAAGCCCTGCTCCGCCACACGCTGCTGCCCGAGCTGCAGGGCAGTCAATCGCCCGTTGACCTCGTCCACGCTCTCCTGACTGAAGGAAGACGACACGGAGGTCGCCAGCGCGCTCTGAGATACGCCGTACCCGGTCGCCTGGGCAATCTTGTCACGCATCTCCACAGCAGAGTCCACGATGCTCCTATAACGGTCCTGGAGCTGCGATATCTCGCCTTGTGTGAGGTCACCGCCTCCAGCCTCAAGCATCGAAGCCATATCATTGTACCATTGTTCAAGTTGGTCGCGGTACTTCTCTCCGATCTTGTTGTTAAGGATGGCCCTCATGAAATACTCACTCACGTTGTCCGCGAAGTCCTCGGTGCTCGCATCCATATCCATGAGCGTATCGACAAAGCTGTCATACATCCCGTCGAAGGTCATGGAGGTGAACTTCTCCTTGACTTGGTCCTCAATGCTCTCGAGCGATTCCACGCCCGCGATGATGTCTTCCAGGTAGCTGCGGAAGTCCGCATCCATCTTGGCCCAAAATACAGCATAGTCCTCCTTGATGTGCTGCAGTTCCTCTCCCGTCATCCGCGTGAGGTCCTCGATCTCGCCCACGCCTATCTGGTTGAGATAGCCCCGAAGGTCTCGGTTCATCCTGTAGCCATAGGAATGACTGCCGATGCTTCCACCCGCGCCCAAGCGCTCGCGCGCAAGTTCCCTTGCAGCGTTCACCTGGTTCTCGATGATCCTTCGGCTTTCCTCGCCAATGTTGGTGACCTCGGCACCCCAAGAGATGCTCATATACTCCTTTTTCCGGGCTATGAGGTCATCCCACGTGCTCACGAGCGCGTTGTATTCCTCCTTCGCATCCTGGTACCTGCTGTCATCCTTCGTCAGCCCGAAGAGGTCAGCCGCCGCCGTCGCCAGCTGAATGGCGGCCGATATCACCGCCAGGATCACCGATGCACTCTCTATCGTCTTGATGGCCGTTGCCGTCGATAACGATGTGGTCTGCACCGCTGCGCCCACGAAATTGACGAGACTGCCCACAGCGGATATCATCTGTGACGTCTTGCCTCCAAATTGGTCGGTGGTGGCTGCCAGTCCATTGATGCTTGAGGCAAGCTGCCCGATGGCGTTCAGAGCCGCATCCTTGCCCTTCTTGACCTTGGCCTCGGCTGCCTGCTCACGTGTGACTGCATCCGTGTACTTCTGCGTCGCTCTTGTTGCCGCGTCCTTCGCCTGGGTTACATCCTTGTCACCGCCCTCCATCGCCTTCTGGTATTCGGCATTGGCTTCGGCCATCTCCTTCTTCGCCTGCTTCACATCCTCGCGCGCGTCCGCAAGGGATCGCAGTCCTGCGGCCACAGCTCCGAAGGGGTTGCGCCTCACAAGCTCATCATCGAGCGATGCCATGAGGTCGGTGATGGCACGCAGTTGGTCGGCAGGAAGCTCCGAAAGCTCCACCTTCGCCTCCTGCAGCATCTTCTGCAAGTCCTTGATGGCACCCGTCCCGAGACTCTCGGGATCCACCATCGCATTGACATAGTCGGCATTGCCGGTGATGCCAAGCATCTTCGCGGTCGCGTCAGCCGATTTGAGCGCCTTCTCCCTTTCCCTCTGGAGACTCCTGCGCTGCCACTCATCCTCGGCATCATCTATGCGCTTGTCATAGTCCTGGGCGATGGCCAGCTTCTGCTCCTGGAACGTGCCATACTCACGGAGGTAGTCTCGCATATGCTGCTGCTCGGCTTCGAGGATGTCCGCTGTGCCGCGATTGTAGGCCTCTGTGGCCGCTTTTATCCTCTCGGTGAACATCTGCTCATCCTTCGGGGACAAAGTCCGTCCTGCGCGATATTTGGCCTGTTCTCCGCTGCTCACCCACGATTCCTTGCCGTCCGGGTTCTGCGCCTCCCACAAAGCCCTTGCCTCTTCCTCACGCTTCTGCAGAAGGTCCTCGCGCTCACGCTTGATCTGCTCCACCTCCTTGTTGAAGTCCTGATCGAGCTGCCTGCGTTTCCTCTCGGCTCCTTCCTTCATCGTCTCGATGATCGCCTGCTCTGTGGCAAGTTCCGCATCCCTCGCCGCGCGCTTCCTCTCACGCGCCTGACGCTCTTCCAGCTCGGTCAGCTGCTCATTGTTCTGCCTTGACTGCTGCATGCGCTTGGATGCGCCCTGGGACGCGGCAGACACCTTCTGCCCCGTCAGGTCTTCATACGCCTTGTCCGCTGCCTCCATCGCTGCACGCGCCACCTTTACGGCATCCGATGTGCTGCCCTGCTCCTTCAGCAGCCTGTCATATGTGGCCTTGGCCTTCTTCCAGTCATCCATCGCCTTCTTCGCGTCCTGCTGATAGGTGGTGGCCTGGGCAGCGTTCTGTCGGTCAAGAATCGGCTGCACCTCGCTCTTCAGCTTGGCGATGTTCTTCTTGAGCTCTGCCGCGATCTTCTCGGGTTCCATGCCCACGAAGCCAAGAGAATTGAGATACGCCGTAGTCTCTTCGCTCAGTCTGCTCTGGTTCCTGCTGCCCCTCGTCGCTATCATCCTCTGCAGCTCGTTGAAGGCACGCACCTGCTTGTTTATGGTCTCGACCTTGCTCTCGACACTCTGCTTCTCCTGGATCTCGTTGAGCGCCCTGTACGCATCCGCCAGCTTGAGCACCTGCAATTCCTCGAGCTTGTACTCGTTGGTCAGCGCTGCACATACGACCTTCAGCTGCTCATACGCTGCAATCCTCTGCGAGTCGGTCACGGTCTCGTCCTGGATAACCTGGAGCAGCCTCTCGGCCTCTTCCTTCTGCTTGCGCTGCATATCCGCATAGGTCTCGACCTCGCGGTTTAGTTCCCGCTGAACATCGACAGCCTTGTCCGCATTGCTTGCAAAGGTCCATATGGCACCCGCCAGGGCTACGACCGCCGTAGCCGCCAGCACGTAGGGGTTGGACTTGAGGACGGCATTGTATATGCGCATGGCTGCGGTTGCCGCCTTCGTCGCCTTGGCTGTCTCCAGCAGACTCTTCGCTGTCATTCCCCATCCCACATGTCCTGCCATCTCCACGGCCATCACAGCCATCAGCGCAGCCTTATACGTGCCATAAGCGGCCACTACGGTCGCGATGGCCTTGCCTACCTTGTCGTAGTTCTGGACGATTGCCGTAAGAGCGGAGATGCTGCCCGATATGAATCCATCGGCACTCTCTCCAAGCTCGTTGAACATGTCATCGATGGTGCCCTGCAGCTGCGCCATCTGTCCTGCCATTCCCTTGCCCTGCTTCTCAAGCATCCCATAGAACTGCCCGCCTTCGCTCGTCGCGTCCTGGAACGCCTTGGCCACCATCTCGGCAGATATGGCACCCTGGGACATCTCATCCTTGAGCTGCGAGATGCTCTTGCCGGTGGTCTTGCTCATCTGCGCAAGGGGATTGAATCCGGCATTGATCATCTGCAGAAGGTCCTGCCCCATCAGCTTGCCGGTAGCACTCATCTGCGAGAAGGCAAGAGTCAGCGACTGGAACTTCTGCGCATCGCCCATCGAGATGTCACCGATGGCCTTCAGCGATGGGATGACCTGCTCGGCTGCGATGTTGAATCCTAACATCGTCTGCGCACCTCCTGCCAGGTCCTTCAGCATAAGGGGCGTGGTCGCTGCCATACGCTTGAACTCGCCCATCATCTGCACGGCCTTTGTCTCATTGCCGAGAAGGGTCGAGAGCGAGATGCTGAAGCCCTGTATCTGCTTGCGTACATTCAGGATCTGCGAACCAAACTCCTTGATGCCTGCCACGCCTACGGCTGCACCCGAGAAGAGTGCCGCCTGCTTGAACATCTCCTTCATCGACATGCCGGCAGCATCTGCCGATTGCCCCATCTTGTCTATCTCTCTGCCGACACGAGCCATCTCTCTGCGAGCTTGGCTTCCATCTGCCGTTATATCGAATTTAGCTGCCGCCATTGATCATTCGCTTTAATAGTTCAAAATTCTTCGGGTCATCAGCCATGAAGACCTCATCCCCATTCCTGGGCACACGGCATCCCTTCGCCTCTTCATCCGTCAGGAAGACGGTGGAGTATTGGTCTGCCATAAGCATCTGCAGATTGGTGTAGGATATGCCCCACAGCACATAATCGAGCGTCCACCCATATCTCTCACATGCGAGGTCGATGAGCTGCCCGTATATGGTCACACCTCCGAAATAGTACGTGTTACGGCTCTGCTTCGCCTCAAGCACCTTGCGCCGCCTCTCTATCTCCTTGTCGATATGCACAGCCTTCATCAGCCTGTCGGCCTGCCTCTCACGCTGCAGACACATATAGGTCAGCTTGGCAAGGTCCTCATACTCGATGTCCTTCATCAAGGTCTGCGCCCTCTTCTCTACGGTCTGCCTGTCCTTGATGTCATCCACCTTGTCGAGCGTGAACAGAGCCGCCACCCTTGCCGCAGCCATAGGGTCACGCATGACCGCTTGGGCAACCTGTTCGGCTGATTCCATGTCAGCGATACCAAGCACCTGGGTGTAGGTCTTCAGACGGATGATCTTGCCGAGCGTTGCCGGGGCAATCCTGTACTTCTTTCGCCCCAACTCGAAGACGAATGGTATGCCGAGGATGGCCTCGGCCATCTCTTCCTGTATCTCTTTCTCTTCCATAGGTCACAAAAAACGGACATGGGCGATGAAGCCCACGCCCGTGAGGAATATAGGGGATGAAGATGGACCCGATTAGGTGAACGAGATCATGCTGCCCGATGCCGGCTTCAGCACATCGTAGGTGTACACGAAGAAGGCACCATCGGTGGCATTGTACTCGATACCCACATGGATGGTCGCACGCGCGATGTTGAGCTTGGGAGCGGATGCGTTCTCGGTAGGTGTCACCTCGATGGCGAACTCTCCGGGAACTACACCATCAACCGAGCTGAAGGCATCGGTCTTGTTGGCAGAACCTACACGCTCACGACATGTGAGCTGGAATGCGTCAAAGTCGCGGCGTACGGCCTCGACTGCGCCACCCTCGATCTTGGCCTCCTGCTTCTCGCCTTCGGTCATTGAGAGAGAAGTCTGTCCCTGGGCAGGAGCTGAAAGAGTCACTGCCGACTCAAGCGTGGCACCGGTGTTGGAGATGGGGGTTGCCTTGATGGTGCACGCACCCCACATGATAATCTTAGACATCCTGTTGGTTGTAGTATTGAACGTTTAACATATTACATATGCAATGCTCGCGGTTGCTCGGCATCTCAAAGACCCTCTGACGGTCCAGAGCCATCCGATATCCGTCCGCATTGATAACTTTGAGCAAGGCCTCGGCTATTCGGGCAAGTTCGCGCACCCTCGGCTTGTCCTGGATCTCTCCGGATGCCGTAGGCACCTTCGGCACGTAGATATTGACATTCACCGAGCCTGTCTGTATGTCGTCGCTGTTGATGTTCGACGTCACCACGATGACCACATCCTCGGCCCTCGACCCGTCCTTGCGCTCACCCTTGTAGAGCTCGCCACCGACTTCCTGGGTCAGTTCCGAATCCTTGAGGTAGTCATATAAGGCATCCTCTATGTCGATATCGGTCATCATCTCAGTAGAATGTTTATACGTTTGACCGCCGTCTCCACGGCTCTTCGGATTCTCTCGTCACACACCTGCTTCGCCTTGGCTTCCGCCCCTTGAAGCACGTCGCGCTTGATCTCCACGAACTCGGCATACTCCATGCCAGCGACCACCACGAGCGCGTATGTCTGCGCGTATTGGGTCGCAAGGCTGTCGATGTACTCCTTGCCGATCTTGGCACCCTGTGCGCCATCCTTGACCTCGTCGAAGGCCGACTGCATGACCTTCTTGCCGTAGTCGTAGATGGCATAGCCTACGGATGAGCGGAGGTTGCCAGTCTGGTCCATCCAGTTGCCCGGGTGATCCTCCCTGGCCATCTTCACGCTCTCTTCACCGAGGTAGGCAAGCTGCACGATGATTTCCTCACGGAGGATATCGGGTGCCCTGTCGAGAACCGCCTTGACTGCGTCGGTCCCTGTTACCTTTATAGCCATAATCTGCAATGAAGCCGCCCCTGGTCGAACTTGGCACACTTGGCCGCTATTCGGATGGTTCCGCACCGCTGCAGACGCTCGAAGGCGTCCTGGGTGTTGATATCCGCGCAGATGCCCTTGTCTGCCACACAGCACATCGTCCCCTCCGGCACGCGCCTCGTCCCTGTGGGACATTGCACGAGCGCTGCGAACTTGTACACCCTCATGTCCGAGGTGGCAATCTCCGCGCCCTTGCCGTTGGTTTCCTCCCTGCACCTTCCCCACAGCCTCCATCGGCTCCGTCCGGCCACCATGTCGCCATTGGCTGCCCTTGTCGCCTCTTCACTGCAAAGGACGTACAGATAGTGAGGATATTGCTGCGCTATGACATTCGCTACCATGCGTTAGACTTATTGCGGATCTTGGGAGTGGTTGCCGCCGGGTCGATGCCAAGCTCGCTGCAGGTCGCGTTGTACCACATCTTGATGGCGTCCATGTTCCAGGAGACCGAATAGCCTCCTTCTGTCACGTTGGCCATAGGTATGAGCAGCGCGAACTCCTTGACCATTGCAGTCTTCGCCGCGGTGACGTCCACCGCCCTGTGCTCGACGATTCCCTGGTTCACCATGACGAGCTGCACGTCTGCCTCGCTCATCCCGAACTTGCCGCCCATTGCGGCAAACCACTCCGCGTTTGTCATGCCTTACTCTCCGTCATTTAGATAGACACCACACCTTCGAGCCAGGTCGCGTTGTGGGTGTCGAGATGGTAGGTGCGCTCCGAGCCAGCCCATGCCGGGAAGGCATTGGCGATGCCCTGGGTGACCTCTTCCTCCGGATCCTCGTTGCCGAACTTCTTGAGCATACAGTACGAGCGCATCACCTTGATGGCTGCTGTGCCCTTGACATCCATGCCGACGGGGCGCTTCCAGTAGGTCTCACCAAGAACTGCATCCTCAGTGAACACGACCACGTTATCGGCAAAGGGATTGCCGCTCACGCGTGAGCCATCGAGAAGCTCGACGGTCACATCCTGGTCGATGACATGGAACTGAAGCCCATAGAGGTATGGAACCTTTGCGGCCATGGCGTTCACGGCTGCAAGGTCGGGAATCTGCTGCAGTCCAAGAGCGTTTGCCACGTAGGTGGCGCACAGCTTCTGGCACTCTGTGGTCTCCACCAGGTTGTTAAAGGTCTCCTGGTTGAGCCACGCATGCTTCAGGCGGATGCGTCCCTTGGTGTTGCTGCGCGAAGCCTTGAGGATGTTCTTGATGTCCACGCTGAAGGGCTTGGCTGTGGCCGAGGTGCTCCACGCGATGGAGGTGCCCGTCTTCTGATCGGCAGGAATACCGTAGCCCACGGTGTTCTCGGTGACCACATGGGCATTGTTCTCGGAGGTTACCTTCACCTTGCCGCCGTGCGACATCTCATAGAGTGCGGTCCACTCAATTCGGGAGGCTACGCCAATCCAGCAGAACTCGAGGTCATTGACCCATGTCTCCACGAGCTTCACGAGATCTGCATCACTCTGAGCAAGCTGCAGAGCGTGCTGGTATTCCTCCATCTCTTCCTCGGTCATCTTGCGCTCGATGCCCATCTTCGGGAACTCGCCCTCTACACGAGCAAGAGCCTCGCGGGTCTTGGGTGTGAGACGTGCACCACGTGCGATGAGGTCGGCGGCGATGTGGAGACCGGTACGGATCGACAGCGACTTCCACGTCAGGGTCTTGACTTCCTTGAGGGGGAAGAGGGTCGGGAAATAAAAGTCATTGAGCTTAAAGTCGTTGACTACGGCCTGCATGTTCTTCTCATTGAGGCCGCGCATAAGTGTTCCTATCATTGCTGCTTATTGATTAAAGTACGACAATGCCCTTCAGAGCACCGAGGGTGGCGCTTGAATAGGGAGGACAAACACTACCCTTGACGGTGCCGATAACTACGGCAGGCACCCAAAGGTTATCACCTGGGATGACATCCTTCGGCTCGCCCACGACGGCTTCGGGGGTATACTTGAGGGCTGCGCTCGCACCGGCTGCAGCACCAAGCACGAGGGTCGCGCCAGCGGTGGCTGCTCCGAGGGTGGTGCCCACGGTCACGGTGTCATAAGCCGCATTGCTTGTGGTGATGGCTGTGATGGCATAGCCAGCGCTGCCCACACCTGCTGCAATGACGTCACCGACCTTGAAGTGGTGGCCCTTTGCGATCTTGTATGAGGTAGCGGTGCTGCCTGCGTTCTCGGTGACCTTGGCTGTCTTGATGACATGATAGAGGCCATCTGAACCCTTGCCGATGGGTGTGCCGTCAAGAAGGGGCACGCCTGGGATAAGGTCAGCGATGGCAACGGTCACGCCGCCAGGGATGTCTGCCAGGTTCTGGATGATGGCTCGCACTTGGCGCTCTTCGCCTTGGCGAGTGATTCGGAATCCAAACATGTCTTCTGATTTAATGGGTTTGTTAATTGGTTAGACGGTCTTGCCTCCGAGATCATTCTGCGGATTGCTCCTTGCCTGCCGATAGGCCGTAACTTCCGCGCTCACTCCATCCTTGTCGACACGGTTGCCGAATTTCGGTGCACCGCCCGTTAGGGTGTCGTCGATACGCGACTGCGCCAGCTTCTCGATGGTCGGCTGCGTCCCTGCAAGGTAGGCATTGAACGCCTCGTCATCCTGGAAGGACATGCGGTCGAACTGCTCGGTCATGAGCCTGACCATGTCATCCGGGAGGTTCTTGTCCTTGAAGAGCGCCTGGAACTGCTCCTTGCGTGTGTTTGCCAGCTTGTCCGCCTTCAGAGCCTTGATCTCATCCTGCAGAGGCTGCATCTGCTGCGCGAAGAGCTGCTTGAGGTTATCGAGGGTCAGAGCCCCACCACCCTGCTCGATTGGCTTCTGCTCGGGTTCTTTGGGTTTCTTCTCCTTCTCCACGAAGTTGTACTTGTTGCGGAGGTTCGACTCGGCAGTCTGTACCGACTGCTGTATCTCTCGGTCGATGGCAGAACGATAGTCCTGTCCGTACTTGGTCACCTTCTCGGCGGCAATCTTGCCTACGATAGCGTTGACCTCTTCATCACTCTCTGCCTGTAGAGCAATGCTGCCCGCCAGTGCTGTGAGTACATCCTTGCGCACGCCTGGGAACTTGGTCGCCAGTAATGCAATGATTTGTTCGATGTTCATGTAAAACGTTTTAATTTGCGGGGCAAAGATAAGAAAAACCACATACACGCGCAAGGGTTGCACGCTGCATAATATTTCCCGTTTTTATTCCGCTTTCTGATATCTTCACTTCGCAGCCAAACACGTTTGGGCACATCTCGACACGTTTGGAGGCAATCGACTGATTTTCCCACCTCTGCATTTGGAGGATATCATCGTTTTCCTTATATTTGCCACAGATCAAAAACAAATACAACTATGAACAAACAAGAAATGATATCCCTCTGCCGGTACTATCACGGAGAGAAGGACTGCCCCTTCGCGAATACAGACAAGTCTTATGACATGTGGCATATTGAGCGCGGATGGGTGGATATGGCCGAGAATGGAGACAAACCCACATTCTCACAAAGCCAATGCGAAGAATATTGGCCAGACACCGCCGCACTCTTCAAGAGCAAGGCATCAGGATTGCCCCAATCTTTCCGGGATCTTATCGCCGATTGGGTCATCCGTGGCATCAATATGAATGCCTATCTTGACCCCGTCGAACTGTTGAAGGACTATTTCGGCATCCCATATGTGCAAAGGAATCCCTTGAAACCAAAAGAACCAGGAACGGACGACAATGCATATTCCTTCATGTTCAATGACGGCAGTTTCTCGGATTCATACCGAAAATTGTGCCGGTACTACCATGGAGAAAAGGAATGCCCCTACCCCCTCAACTCCATCCAGCACACCTTTTGGGGCATCGAGCACCATTGGATAGAGCACATCGCCGATGACGAAACGAAAGACGGTGAACTGCTCACCGCCTTCCTTCTTGATTTCCCCGATGGCTTCGCCTACATTGAGGAAGTGAACGACAGCCTCAAGGCACTGCTGTGGGACAGATATCATCACTGGGGTGGAGATAAGGACGGATTTTATAATTATCTCATGTCCTTCATCGAGAACGCCCCCACAAGCGACTAACTGCGCGCCTGTCGTTCGGTTCGTCTGTTGAGGTTCGGGATAAGCTCATCAAGAGCCATCTGTCCTTCCTGCTCAATCAGGTCCACATCGATGAACCACTTCCTTTGAATTGGATCCCACTCGGCCTTCGTTATGCGGAACTTCGAGCTGCGCTGCAGAAGGAACTCGACCTGGTCGCCTGGGGCTTCTCTCGACTTGCCATCCCATTGGATGCCTCGTCTGCGCCTGTCTGCATCTCCATATGATGCAAACGGCTCACAATACATTCCCTTCGTACCCTTCGGCATGAATATGGTGAGCACGACATCGTTTCGTGTTCCCGTATTCGTGTCTTTTGTAAATGCACCATCCCTCGCAGAGTGACAGCTCATGAAGATGTTGCTGCGTCCCTCTCTGCCCACAAGTTTCGACAGATCGCTCGTGCTCGTGCCTCGTAGGTTCGTGCCAAATATCGCATCAAATGCGCCTATGCTCTTGCCTGACTGCATCCACACGTCATCACGCAGCTCCGGAGCCTTCTCGATGATGCTTGTGAGAATATTGGCATCATGGAGACCATTATGCACCTTGCCTTTAGGGTCTACCAGCTTCAAAGCATACGTGCCAAGCATCTCTTCGTTGACGTATCGGCTGCCATCCGTATACAGCCACAGAACCAGGCGTTCCTCTTCCGTCAGCTTCGGCCATATCTCCATAGCATATTGAATCATATAGTCATCGGCCTGCTTGAACGCCTTGCGCATCTGTGCCGCCGTAGGAGGCTGCCCCATACCTCTGAACCACTTGGCCGCATCCTTACGCGCCTGGGTGAAGTCCGAGTTATCAAAAAAGACATCCATGCTCTCACCCAATTTCAAAGCCGCATTGCTGCTCCTTCTTATCGATGTCATTGCCTTTTTTGCCGTCTTGATAAGGTCTTCGACTTCCGACCACTTGCCCTCCTTCGCCTTGCCTGTCAGCTTGGCCATCGCTTCCTGGAATGCCTTGTCACTCGTCTTCTTGCCGAACGCCTCAAGCCTCTTGATGTTATCGTCGATGCTCTTCCTGCGGACCGCATAAATGACCTCATCACGCTTGCGTAGCTGGGCATCCCTCATAATCTCCCATGTGCTATACTTCTTGTCGGCCTCCGTCCTCGCTGCATCTCTTGCCAGCTTCGCGATGAAGTCCTCATCGTTGGCATATCTGCGGCTGTACCATGACATCTGCGTCTCGATGGCTTTATATGCTTCCTCGAGCTCCTGAATGGTGAAACGTTGGTTCTGCTGCTCGACATCCGGGATATACTTGGTGAGCGCTGCCCTCCTGTTGGCCACATCCTTCGCCGTGTTCTCAATCTGCATGGCAAGGTCATCGGCTGCATAAAAGTCACCAGCCTTGATATAATCCTGGATTTTCTTCCAGTCTCCGGCCTTGATGTCCGCAGTCGTGAGGGACGCTCTCCTTGCCAGGATCTCTTCCGCATGCTGCCTTGCCTCGTCTGCTGTCTTGCGTGGTTTGCCCTTGCGCCACAGCACGGCCTTGCTGCCCTTCATGTAGTAGATATCGACACCGGCCTCATACCATCTGTCCCATATCTCCTTCCTGGGAATGATAGTCATGGGGTCTTTTGGGAAGACAATCGCCTCCATGTCGGATGGCATAAGTCTATCCGTGCCGTTCTTCGGCAGATATTGGATTTCGATATAACCGACATCCATCTGTGTCCTCTTCAATGTCAATCCCTTTTGGTCATACCCTGTCATCCTTTTGTTGTCGACAGAGCAAACCTTCGGGTCACACGTCAGGGAAGGGATGCAATCGGTGCCGAGTGAGTTGCCATAGGTGAAGGTGGTCACGACCTTATCCTTGCGCATTATCACCATTGTGTCGCCATAACCTCTTGCCCTGTTCTCATATGCCTTTGTATAGTCCTTCGGCACCGGTGTACCGCATCGATAATACTCACCATCCCCAAGTCTGTCCGCTCTCGGAACGGTCGCATTCTTATTCTTGAACCTCTTCACATAATATGCAAAATGGCCATAGGAGCGACGGTGCTTGTCGTAGGAGTCATCATCGGTCATATGATAAACAATCCTATTTTTCTGCAGATTCGTGAACACACCACCATCCAAAATCCTTTCATCAAATAGAACGCTCTCGTTCGTATGGCCAAACCAATGCCCATCGAAAAGATCCTTGAGGTTTTCCTCAATCTGCTTGTGCTCCCTCTTATACTCTGACCTCGTCCATTGGTCTCGAGCGATTGACTCTTCATAATGCTCCAGCATCTTCGGCATCTCGCTGCCAAGAATATGCTTTAACTCTGCATAACTCTTCGCATCCTCAATCGTCTTGGCCGGAGTAGGTGCCGGGGTCGGCTGCGCAGGTGCGTTTTTGGCTGCTGCCCTCTTCGCTGCCTTGGCTGCCCTCTCTGCCTCGATCTTGTTCTTCATCACCTCGGCATCATTCAACGCCGCGACGGCTCCGCTGATATTGCCTTTCTCAAGCTCATCAAGCGCCTGCTTCATCGGTGCCAGGAATCGCTTGTCCTGGGAATTGAAGGCGAGAAGGGTCTGGTATTTCTCCACGTGCGGCTTCATCGCTTGCAGCTGCGTGAGCAGATTCTCGGCAGCGGTCACATCACGAGCCGCCAGCATCGCCTTCGCTTCATTGGCCATGACTGCAAAAGACTTGACCGACGTGCCGGCTGATAGGGTCACAAATGCATCGATATCGGGCTGCATCTGCGCTATCTTGACATCGATGCGCACCACCTTCAGCCTTGCCTCATAAGCACTCTTGAAGATGGCGTTTGCCGCGTTCTGCACCTCTTTCTCGAGAGTCTTCTCCTGGTTCTGCAGCTTCTGCCTCTTGATGGTCGCCAGTCTCTTCTTGATGGCCTCGACAGACTGCTCGAACTCGGTGTACGTGTATTGCGACGCGATGGCACGAATATCCGGGACAATGGCCTCCCACGCCACCATCTTCTTCTCAAACTCTGCCAGCCGCTGCTCCACACTTCTCGCATATGCCTCAAGCCTATCAAGGTGCAAGGCGTACAGATCCGAGCGGAGCGGATTGATGAGAGAGGCATCTGCCCATGGATGTGCCGCCGCTTTCTTTGCCACATCCTCGGCATACTTGCGAATCTTCTCATATCTGTCCTTCTCCGCCTGTCTCGCTTCCAGAAGGTCCTGCACGTCCTTATCCGTGCGCCTAAGCCTTCGCACCCTCTGCAGATCAAGGATGGCCTCGTGACGTCGTATGATGTCTTCCTGGGCAGCCACAGCCGCCTCCAGCTTGGTGAGGTTCATCGTGATATAAGCGGTGTCTATCTCATCGAGGCTGATTCGCGAGTTCGGGTATAGTTGAGCCTTCTCACGTATGGCCGCGATTCTTGCATCAAACGCCTTGCGCTGCTCAATGGGTTTCAGCTTGGCCTCCTTCCTCTGCTGCGCCTTCAAAATTCGGCTGTCTTCATTCTTCTTGCGGATGGCCATCATCTGCTCCATCGCAGCATCAAAAGCGTCCCTATCCCCCGCCAATTGCGCCTGCAGGGCTTCATCCAATGCCGCCGCGAACTTCTTCGAGCCTTGATGGTTGAAGGCATACATGCGAAGGTCTTCCAGCGCCTTCTGCTGTTCCTGGGTCAGCACCAGCGACTGCACCACATACTTCTCGGGATGCAGCGCCTTGTCTATCCAATGGGGGTTGTCCTTGATGTAGTAGGGCGTGCTCTTCCATCCCGCTATCCTCTCCGCGTTCTCCGTGATGTAGTCATTGAAGGCCTGGGGTGGATCCTTGACCTCGTTTGATGCCGGCATCTGCTTGTAGCCCTTCTCATCAATGTGCTCCCGTGCCTCCATCATCTCGTCATATGGGCGAAGGATGGGCGTGGCAAAGCATCGGCATTGAGGATGCCATCCCACGAACTTGAAGTCCTTCGGGTAGTCACCCGCCAGGATATCGCATATGTCATGAAGTGGAAGGGTGCCCTTGCTATGGGGGTCGAGCACGGTGTGGTTGTTCGACAGCTGAATCCTCATGCCGCTGACGAAATCAAGCTGCTGCCATCGCATATGGTCACTCTGACGATATGCCATGTTTATCTCGGTCCTCGTCAGTCTCATCGCGTTCTTGTAGCTCGAGCGATAGACGCCCTGCCCGGGATGGTACATCCTCGCGGCCTTCGACAGCGTCAGGTTGCCATACTTGTCACGCACGCGACGGAACAGCTTGTTCGGCTCTAATAGGCAAGATCTGACCTCACGGCTCAAGGATTGGGCACTCATACCCGTGCCGAGCGCCCTCTCCATCTTCGTCATCGTCTTGCCGCTGTTGATGCCATGCTTGTAGTATTTCTGCGAAGTGTCGACCACAAGCTCCACCTCTTCTGCCAGGGGTGCCACGTGCTTCCACACCCTCTTCGATAGGTTCAGCCCCTCGACCTCGCGCTCGGTGAACGACGCAAGAGCCGCAAGGTTCCTGTCCTGGTAACTCTGCAGCGTCTTCTGCGTCAGCTTCGACACCTTCATGATGCTCGCCACGAACTGCTCGCTCTTGACACATGCGGCAGTCCACTCCTTGCGGCTTCCAGTCTCCACCACTGCCGCGATCCTGTCGGCAAGCGTCTGGATGGTGGCCTCCACATCCTTCGCCACAGCCGGGTTGTGCTTCCACTCGAAGGGCTTGTCCTCCGGTATGCCCTCCACCTTCAATGCCAGGGCAGAGAGGTCCGCGATTGCCTTGTCATAGAGCTGCTGCACCTTCTGCACGTATTTCTCGGTCTCGATATAGTGCTTGAGGTCTGCATCCTTCAGCTGCTGCTGCACCCCCTTGCCCTGCTTGTTCTGCTTGTTCTGCTTGTTCTGCTTCTTTGCCATCGTTCGGTCTTGATGAGAAAAATCGCGCGTGCCGGGCTTTCGCGACTTCGGCCCAGCAACCGCCTGCCTGCGCTATATGCTTGCGACACGCGCGAAATATGCGCGAATACGAACGTTTTACACGTATGTCGGCTCGCCTTGGTCAAACATCGCGGCCTCCTGTTCCTCCTTCTTGATGAGCTCAAGCTCTTCGTCGGGGTTCTCCACCCCGGCATCGACCATCGCCGTGCGCTGTGACTTGAGCTGCTTGTTGCCAGCGAGTGACAGCTCGGTGTTCGCCTTCTGCTGCTTGTCCTCCACGATGTAGGGAGTTATCTCGGGCGTGATGAGCAGCTTGGCAGCAGGTCCAGCGAAGTCGGTGTCTATCTTCGTCAGCATAGAGGTGACGAGATTCACACGCCTCTGGAGGTAGTCCGCCCACACCCTCTCCTTCTCCTTCACCATCAGCTTCGCGTCCATGAACATCAGCTCAAGGGCGACACCCGACACGTTGAGACCCTTCACACTGTCCCACGAGATATCCGGGGTCTGCGTCAGCATGTGGACCAGCTCCTTGAGGATGGTGTACTCCGTCTTCACGCTCTCGGGCGCGTGAGACCATTCCAGGTACTTGACATCTGCATCAGGATCCACCTCAAGGATGCCGCCAGCCTCGCCCTTCTTCGCGAAGCCAAGGATGCGCCCCTTCGCTATCACCTTCGGGCTGCCATGGTAGTCGTTGGTGTCGCCGAAGTTGCTCAGCAGCTTCTCCATACGCGCGATGAGGGTCTCGACAATCTCGTAACTTGCACGCTTCTGACATCCGTAGATCACCGGTATCTTGCCGAAGGGGTTCGGCTTGGGATAACCTGGGACGGGCTGCCACGCCTTGACCGGGTTGCCGCTCTCGTCACTCTCACACGCCCACAGATAGAACGTGTCGGCCGTCAGCGTCTCGAAATACACACGCTTCGCACCATCCCTGTCCCTGCGCATGAACTGACGCGAGAAGGCAGCCAGGTCGCGATTGTCGTCGAAGTATGGGAAAAGCCTGTCACCGTTCTCGGGCTTCAGCACCACGCAGCGGATCTTGCTCTTCGTGCCCTTTCCGCTGTAGTTGGTGTGCATGTCCTTCGCCTGCGTCACATACCAGCGCTCGGCCACCTCGGTCATGCCATACAGCTGCTCGGCCACCTCTCGGTTGAGCGTCTGCTCCTTCACGTCATGCATGACACGCTTCACTGCTGCGTACAGAGCCTTCTCCTGCTCGTTCTCGGGCGTTGCCTTGTACTTCACCCGGTTGCCGAAGGTGATGCCCACGGCTCGCCTCACGATGAGATCCTGGAACGCCAGGGTCGTGCGCGTCACCTCTTCGACGCGCGTGCCCTCTCTCACCTCGTTGCGGTCGCTGTTCACGAACACATTGCGCGTCTGCCCATAGTCCGCCGATGAGGGATCCACGTTGACGACCTTGTTCGGTCTCTTCCTGGGATCCATCACGTCGTGCTCTCTCGGGTCGAGCTGCCTGATATACCTCGCATAATCGGGCAATGGCAGAAGCCTGCCGTTCTGCAGCTCTGCGATGACCTTGCCAAAATCCTGTTCCTCCTTGATGAAGGCACTGATGTCGAATACCTCGTCTTCCATTGTATGGTTGTTTAGTTTGTCTTGTTATCGTCCCAGGAACGACGCCACGCGCTGCGCGGTGCCATCACTCTGCCCTCTCTGCTCATATGTACCGGTGAGGGCATCCGGTGCATCGTCGTGCTCATTGCCGCCCTCTTTCTTGTAATATGCAAGGGCGTTGTAGAACTTCGGCCACATCCTCTCCCATCCTTCGGGGAAATAGGTCATGTTCTGCACGTCTGCGGAATGGGTGAAGATGCGGACCTGCTTGTTCTTCGTCTGCGTGTGGAAGGATATCTGCGTGTGGGTGTTCCCCAGCAGCCTGCAGTTCCTCTCCACGTTGCGCCCGAAGCCTCGGCCTCCGTTGTTGCTCTCTATCACCGCCCTGTCGATGTTGCCATCGGTCAGCATCCTTGCCGTTGCCGGCTCGGTGAACTCCATCGCCTTGTCCGAATAGAGGACATTCGTCACGAAATTGCCGATCTCCGTCTCGATGTAGTTGATGCTGCAGAGGAAATCCTCACCCGTGTCTGCCGTGTCGGTGTAATTCTTCCGCACGTGCCTTGCGGTGATGGGCAGCGTCTGGTATGTCTTCCAGGCCATCTGATACATGAGGCCCACCAGCGGCCTGGGATTCTGCATATACTGGGTGTCGAACACCCACGGCTGCTTGTCCCGAAGGTCGTGCAGCTCTTCCAGGGTCTGCTTGAACGGCCAGAGCGCCTGCTCGTGCCCATCCTCATCCTCGGAGATGCAAGGGAGGCAGACCACCGTCCACTTGTCGGGTTCCAGCTTCTGCAGATATCCGCACAGATCATTCTCGTCCAGTCGCTGCATGACGATGATGATGGGCGTCTTGCGCGAATTGACACGGTTTCGGATGGTGGACTCGAACTTGTGGTTCACCTTGTCCCTCGTCTTGTCGTTGCTCGCGTCATCCGGCTTGATGGGGTCATCTATCACGATCGCACCACCGAAGACCTCGTCCGCCCTGTTCTCATCCAGCTCGGCTATCGCTTCGCCAAGCTCGTTGTCCTCATCCTCTTCATCGACGAGACCGGCACCGAAGCCGGTAACCTGACCACCCGACGAGACTGCATAGAGGCCACCGCCCTCGGCTGTCGTCCATTTCTTCGTGCCGCTTGACTGCGGCATCGTTCCAGGGAAGAGCCTCTGATACTCTTCGGTCCTCATTATGTTCTGGATGTCCCTGCTGTTGTCTCGTGCCAGGTCATCCGAATAGGACAGATGGATGAACTTGGCCTTCGGATTCAGCGCAAAGCCGCACGCGATGAAGTTCTTGGTCGCCAGCTCGGTCTTGCCATATCGGGGCGCGATGTTGATGATGACACGCGTCAGCTCACCACGGAACACGCGGTCGAGCACCTCCGCGATGATCTCATGATGCCGCCCCACCACGAACTTTCTATGGAACCGCTTCTTGAAGAAGTACCGCGTAAAATTCAGCAGTCCGGACAGCGCCCACGTCTTCTCGATGTCTATGTCTCTGTACAGCTTCTGCACCATTCATCCCTAATACTCTTTTTCAAGGTCACGCAGCAGCTCCTGCGCCTCTTCCTTCGTGAGCCTTCGTGCCGGGATGAGCTCTGCCCCATCCTTGCCCGTCACCTCCAGCCTCTCGGGCTGCGTCTCTCCAAGTATGCTCTGCGCAAGGGCGATGGCCTTGAGGTCACCCCTCACCATCTTGTCGGCCAGCATCAGCATGGCCACCTCCTTGCGTGTCTTGGTGTCACCGTCCTTGTTGGTGACCCTCGTCGAGAGAGCCACCTCAAGCAGCTCGCGGAGGGTCTTCTTTTCCCTCTTCTTCTTGTTCGCCGCCTCGGCTCCCATCCGTGCTATGCGCTTCCGCTCTTCGGGCGTGCGCTGCGCCTGGGTCACCAGGTTGCTCTTCTGTTCTTCCGTTGTCGGCATAGTCTATCAAATGTTTTTAATCCATTGGTCATATATCTGCCAGGACACCTGCGCAGTCATCACCGGTGGCACGCTCATTCCGCAAAGCCACAGCAGCCTCTCTCGTGTCGGTGCCTGGTAGTCCTGGGGGAACGAACCGCAGCACTTTATCTCGTATTCGTTCATCTTCCGGGGAAAGTCGAAGAGGATATGCTCGGTGGTGATCAGCGTCGGGCACACATCGATGGAACGAATCCAGTTCCTCGTATATCCCGAATTTTTGCCCTCCACGTGCATCCTCGTGTGGCTCATCTTGCGGTCGTTCGGATGCTTGGCCTTCCACAGCTCAAGCTCAAAAGGCGTGATGTTGCAATCCGTGTCACCCTTATCCTGCACCTCCTTGAAGAAAATCGGTCTTTCGTTGAAGTCCAGCTTCAACTTCGGCAAGGCGAAGCCCTTCTTGTGCCCGATCACGAATGTGCGCTCTCGTCTCTGCGGCACTCCCATTGTGGCAGAATTGAGCACAAACACCTGGGAGTCATACCCCCCCCCATCAAGTTTCTTGAGCACTCGCAGCAGATAGCTTTTGGCATTGCCTGCCGTCAGCCCCTTGACGTTCTCCAAGAGAAAGCATTTCGGCTTCAGCTTGAGGATGGTCTCACAATAGACGAAAACCAGGTCATCCAGGGTCTGCACCGCCTGACCTTCGGCAAACTGCTTCTTTTTACCCCATGCATCCTCTCTGCTGCCCGCAAAAGAGAACGTGCTGCAAGGGGGCGAGCCATCCAGGAGGTCGAGCTGATACAGCTCATCAGGAAGGTCTGTGCGCTCGTTGAAGACGCGGAGGTCTTCCACATAAAGATGCTCCGGATGGTGGTTCGTGCGGTAGATCTCGGCCACTCTCGGGTCAATCTCCACGCCTCCAAGATGATGATATCCCGCCAGCTTGTAGCCCATCGACGAGCCACCGCCACAGATGAACGTGCCGAAGACCTTGCTGCCGTGTGCCTCGATGCCCTTGGCCGGGTACCCGTCAGCGATGCGCCACTCATATGGGAATCTGTGCTCACTCTGTGCCATCATAATAGCCAAGCGCCCCCAGAAAAGCCTGCTCCGGGGAATCGGGGTTTAATTCCCTCAAGGCATTGTTCACATATGCGAACTCATCAGCAGACAAGACGATGCTGTACTCCGTCTTTCCGTCCGGTATCTGGTCTGTTACCTTCTCTTTCTTCAGGTCCTCATTCCCGAAGTCGAAGACATCGATGCCCCAATCAGCGAAGGGGCAGTCCTGCCAGTCGGTCTTGAGCTTCGCCCTGTCCCACTTGCCGAACTCTCCATTATCCTTGATTACGATGGCCTCAAGGTCTTCCAGGGGCGTGTCTTCGGGCACGATGATGCACGGCCCATTCTGCCACCCGAGATATCGCAAGGCCGTGAGGCGCATATTGCCACCCAGGACCACATATCTGCCCTCATATGGGAGAACTATCATACCACGCGCCTCAATGAGCCCTGGTGTTTCCTCGATGCTCTTCGCCAGCCTCTGCACCTCGTCCCATGACCACTGCCTGGGATTGCGCGGCAGCCCCTCGATCTGCCCTTCGTTCATATCAAGCAGGTCGAGAGGTATCTCGGTGAAATCAACCTTCTTCTTCGTCTCCATCATAGTAGCCAAGTGCGGTTAGTATCTCCTTTCGGGCATCCTTGCCCTGCATACGCTGCTTCACCCACGCCATCTCTTCGGGCGTGAATCGCAGCTTCATCGTCATGTCCTCGCTCCATCCATCGGTGTCGAGCTCCTTGTTCGTGCCGGTGTAGTCACTGCCTCCGTCAAGATCAGCGACCTCCACACCCCACGAGGAAAGTGGGAGGTGTCCCCACTTGTTGGCCAGCTCATCGGTGTCCCATTCTCCGAATGAGGCGTTATCCTTGAGCGCCACCTCGCGAAGGAAGGCCGCAGAGCCCTCCATGATGATGCAGGGCGCATCCTTGGCCTTGTTCCTCTTGTATGCCTCCAGGCGAAGGTTGCCTCCTAATACGACGTATTTCCCGCCATGCATACAGACGAGCAGAGGACGCGCCTCCGCAAGTATGGGCGTGTCGAGAATCGACTGCGCCAGCCTATCCACATCGGTCGTGTCCCATTGTCTCGGGTTCTCGGGGACACCTTCTATCTGACCCATGTTGCCCACTATCTTGGTGAGCGGTATTCTTATCGGTTCAGTCATAGCTTTTCAAATTGCTTACAATACGCCTCTCACGCTCCGACAGCCTCACCTCCTTAGCCCTCGCAAGCTCTGCCTCCTTAGCCCTCGCAAGCTCTGCCTCCTTAGCCCTCGCAAGCTCTGCCTCCTTAGCCCTCGCAAGCTCTGCCGGTATCAGCAGGTGTTCGCCATAGAGCCCGCTCTTGTTCGGATGGTTGTCGAGATCCCTCACGAGGACACTCTCGCCTCGTCTGATCGTGAGATTCACCCCATATCTTGACATGCTCTGCGCCTTGCTCGTGCTCATCAGCTCTTCAGGATATCGGAAGCTCGGCAGCATCTCGCCCTCCTTCTGACTCTCACACGCCTTGATGTATCTCTCAAGCTCTGGAGCTGTCACAAGTATGGCATCCCCGAAGAGGTTGCTTGCAAAGTTGCATTTAACCTTCGCCCCATTGTCGAAGCGTATCTGCCTGCCGATGATGACAGCCGTGCACCATCTGCAGCAGTTCATGATCGTCAAACCAGGACCAAAGAGGAAGAACGGCACACCCGACTCCGAATAAAAGCGGACAATTCGGGAGAACAGAGAGAAGGGAGGGTTGTCTATCACCACCCCATTGTCCGGATATTCCGCGTTCTCATAGTCCCCACCTGGGTAGAAGGGTCTGCATATCACCTTTCCCGTCAGATCCGCGACCTCGCCCACATATCGGACCACAGCCTCGTACACGTCCTTCGGTGTGTAGCAGTCATCCGTTGTCTTCGCCTTGTCCGTGAACTTGGCCACGAAGCTGTCATAGTCATAAAAGACTATCGGGTTGCCGCTGCCTCCATTGTGGGTGCGCTTCGCCAGCTTGGCCGTCTCGTGTCCGAAGAGGGTCAGCTGCCCTGTTTCGTCTATGTTGTCAATCATCTGGGTGCAAAAATAGTTAATATATCCATTCATCGCGTCGGTCTTCACCGACAATTTTCAAGCGTTTTGTTTCCTCACTTTGCGTTATCTTTGCGCTTTATGCGGTCTCCACCTCCACCTCGAACCCCGCGGCCTTCAGCTGCTCGATACGGTACTGCTGCAGCTTCCTGGGCTTCTGCCCGGGTCTCTTGACCTCGATGAACTTGGCCACCCCGTCCTTCAGTAGCAGGAGGTCGGGGATGCCGTTCATGTTCGTCTGGATAAGCCGCACCACAAGCCATCCCTCGGCCTTGTGCCTCTCGATGATCCTCGCCTGGATCCTGCTCTCAAGCTCATCCATCACGCCGCACGGATTTGAAGTAATACGACAGCGTGAAGTCCTGCTTGTTCCTCACAGCCTCCAAGATCTTCGCATCAAGCCCCAGGTCACTGCAGAGGTAGAAGATGGGCACCTGCTCCTTCCTCTCCTTGCTGATGGCCCTCTGCCTTGCCTGCTCATAGGACAGATACGAATACTCCATCGAATAGAAGACAAGAGCCTCTGCCGTGTCGAGACGTGTGCCTTCGCGCGCGCTGCGAACCTGACCCACGAACACCTTCGACGGATCAGCCTGGAACACCTCCGGCACATCGGTGCACATGCCTCCAAGATAGTCGCGCAGCATGTCACCCTCGGCCTTGTAGGTGTAGAAGATGGCGATATGTCTGCCCCACCACCGCTGAAGGATGTATTTGACCTTCGCGTCGTCCAGCATGTACGCCTTGCCATCCTCGGCGATGGCCGTGCCGCCACTTATCTGGTGCAGCTTGTTGAGAAGGGCAGCCGGGGTATCGCCCACAATCGTCGTGCCTCCCGCAAACGTCACCACCTTGTTTCTCCGAAGGGTTCGGAATAACATCCCCAGGTGCATACCGGTCCCCACCACGATGTCATGCTCCACGATGTCAGCCTCGAAGCCCGCCTCTCCCTGGGTGTAGGTGAGCATCATCGGACGGATGTCTGCCATCACCTTCGCCTCGTCTGCGTGTGAGTAGTCGTTGAGCGGTCGCCCGTTGATCATCCTCTGCTGCACGTCCACATAGCCAGCCCTCGCCCACTTGTAGAAGTTCGGGAACATCTTCCAGGGACTCGCAGCCCCTGCCACCTGCATCTGATGGTACATCTGTGCGTAGCTCTCTGGTGTGGGCGTGCCCGATAGGAATAGCACAGCAGCACCCTCGGCCAGCTTCTTCGCCATCTGCTGCCGTTGGCTCGGCCTGGGAAATGCGCCGAGGCTGTGCGCTTCGTCGAGAATGACGAGGTCGCACCCTCCCGGGCATTTGTGTGCGCTCTCGTAGTTCGTGACTATGAGCGCGAAGGATGGCTTCATCTCGTTGTAGTCCTTCTCGATGCTCGGGATGGCCTTCTTCTTCGTCAGGACAAGCACAAGCCTTGCCCCGAGCTTCTCCGCAGCCGCCAGGGCGGTCGCGGTCTTGCCTGTCCTGCACTCCATGGCAAGATAGCACAGCCCCTTGTCCTTGAGCAGCCGGGCTGCCTCGCTGCTGATCATCTCTTGATACGGTCTAAGTTTCATTGCGGTCAATCTTCAATCATGTTTCTTAATCTTCGTTTGTTGCGTGGTCTCTCAAGTTCCTTGATGCGGTTGGCAAGATACCAGCGGCCTCGGTGTGCCCTGTACATCTCCGCATTGTCCCTCTTGTATTTGGCCACCCTGCGCTTGCGCTCATCGGCCTCCTTGAAGAAGGTCTCATCATCCTCTGTCCCTGGGACGCTCTGCGTCGGTGGGACGTCCACCCATGCCTTTGTTGCCATATAGCTTTTTGAGTTTGTACGTTCTTCTCTTGGTCTGCAGAAACCTCTCATGCATCCAGTCCGAAGCCTTTATCGCCTCCCATCGCTCTCGATTGTATGCGCGTCGGCAGTCAGGACAGTAGGACGCTCCACGAAACACCTCACGAGGCATAATCTTGCCACACCTGGGACATCGCTTCATGCCTTCAGGCACCTCATGCCTCACAACCTTACGCGCTCCGCGCTTGCGTCGGTAGTCCTCGCTGTTCTTTCTCCGCTGCTCGAGAAGTGCGGCATATCGCTCCGGATCCTTCTTAATCTCGGCATATTCCCTCACATACTTGCGATGAAGGCACGCTCTGCAGAGCCTGTTCTTCCCGTCCTTCTCCCGCCTGTCTGTCCCGAACATGTCGAGAGGCATGGTCTGCCCACACCCTCGGCATGTCCTGGTAATTATCTGGAGCTTCATATTATATCGGCTTCAAGGTCCTCTTCAAACACTACATCCTCTTCTCGCCTCGGACGGATCACGATTTCGACCTCCCTGGGTTCATCCTCCCACTTGATGGCATATTGCCTTGCATCGGGCAAGGTGAACCACCACTCATCCTCCGGGGCTATCTGCCACACATTCTCATGCTCGTCGCGGATGGGCTTGCACGAGGTGAACCACAGCTCATCATCGCCCTTGTCACGCGACACCCATCCCTTGAAGATGATGGTTTCCCCATTCTTCACGTCCGGGAGAAGGAAAAGAATGACCGAAGTCAATACGATGGCCAGGATAACGGCCAAAAGGATGATTAAAACAAAGTTTGTCATAATGTTGGTTGTTTTGTTGGTTATTTGTTGGTTTTTGTTGGTCTCTTCTTGCTGTGGCTCCGTCTGCGCCTCTTCTTTTGCCCTGTGGTGGGCTTTCTCTTCTCGGGCGGCACATAGTCCGCGTCGGCCTGCATGGATGCGACCACGAGCGAATTTGTGAGCTTGAACTCCTTGTCCCCATAGAGACGGTCGGCAAACATATAGAGATAATTCCTCACGGTCCTGGAATCCTTGCCAAGATCTCGTGCTATGCGGTTGTTGCTCTCACCCTCCGCATGGGCGTGGTGGGTGTAGATGATCCGCGCCATGACATGCCAGCGGTCGCTCTTCTGACTGAACACCTCATCCAGTCCGAGCCCCATCACCTTGCGGATGGCACGCACCAGCGACACGTGCTTCGTAGGTTCTTCCACTACCAGGATGGCATCCTCGGCCACCCCGGTCTCTCTGAGCTTCTGCGCTCCGTCATCTCCGAGGCCCTTGACCTCCACGTAGAATCTCTTGGCCATACCGCTCTCATGTGTTGCCCTGTGAGAACAGATCACCCTCGGTGGGCGCCTGGTTCTTGAGGATGTTGGTTACTCGCTCTATCTCTTCATCGACCTGCTTCTCGAGCGCCTTGCTCTCGTTCAGCGCAGCCGGTGTACGTGTGCGGAAGTATCTCTTCTGCGCCGACCTCATCTGTGTGACGAGGTCAAAGAACTGCCTTGCCTTCATTGGTCTTTGTTATTTGAGACGCCCAGCCGGAGCCGAGCCATTATATATGCCTTTCTCTTGTTGACTCCTGTCCTTGCCCATATGGAGAGCGCAAGCTCATCGACTTCCCTCTGTGGGTGGTAACTGCTGATGTACATGGCTTCTCTGCTTTATGGTGATACCTTGTGCTTCCACGTCTCTACCACTTCGATGCGACACCCCGGGATGAGGTTCCGGATGCCACTCGCCAGCGCCAGGGCGAACGAATGATCATAGAAGGTCATCTCTGACCCTGTCCCTAACTTGACGGCACGCACCACGCAGCTCGTCGGGATCTTCTCTGCAAACATTGGAAGGGGTGTGGTGTAGTCGATGTCCATCACGCACACGTTGGTGCCGCACACCTGGATCTTGTACTTCTTTTCCATCATTCTTTTGTTGGTTGATATTTGGTTGGTATTTGGTTTAATATTGCTTGAATCGCCACCTCTGCGACTTCCTTCGCCTTGAGCGCCTTGAAGAGGACAGCCTCGTCCACCTCCTGGAACTTATGCGATTGATGCACTACGATGCCGCTATGGGTGCTGCTAATGGGGATCTCGATGTGTTGGCCGGTCACATAATTGACCGTCACCTCCTGCAGCCGACTCCGGATGCTTCTCAATCGGAATATGGTTCGCAGATCTGTCGTCGCGTATACCTTTCCTGGTACCAGGTCTTTTGCCTCTATATTCGCCATGTGTCTATCTGGATTTGTTGTTAAATAAATTTCGCCATCTTCGTGCCTTGCTTGCCTTGTTAAAGCATGCTTTGCAGTCGCTGTACAGCCCGTCGGAGGTCCTGGGATCCGCATAAAATTCTTTGAGCGGCTTCAATCGGAGACACCTGGAGCACTTTTTACACTCCACTCCGTCCTCCATTATGACGTGTATTATTTTGTGGCTCGCCATAGTTGCTTTAGGGTTATAATTGGGTTAGGGTTTCCCCCGTTTCAATCACATATCCTTGCTCCCCACATTGGGGACATTCAAGGTCTTTCAGTTTTGTCTGCTTTGGTCTTACTGCAAGCCATCGCTTTAAGCATTTAAGACATATCA
>JAEEGL010632012.1_pt1 | contig 26382 bp, 15 predicted proteins | sample 9134231 | NCBI WGS metagenome assembly JAEEGL01 (sample SAMN16246548, study PRJNA631951) | gut metagenome | biome: gut microbiome; feature: rumen; material: fiber-attached | host: Bos | place: Iran: Karaj | collected 2018-10
CTGCTGCAATATATGCTGCAGTGCGGCTTGATGCCGCCCATGCGCGTCGACTCACAGTGTGGCCTCTTCGAGAGCCTCTTCCTCGACATCGGCGACGAGCAGGACATCTTGGACGACCTCTCGACCTACAGCTCGCACCTTATTAATATGAAGGCCCAGTTGGAGCAGGCCGACGGCAAGACCTTGTTCCTCATCGACGAGTTCGGCACGGGCACCGAGCCCCAGCTGGGCGGCGCCATCGCCGAGGCCATCCTCCTTGAGCTGAACAAGAAACAGGCTTTCGGCATGGTCACCACGCACTATGCCAACCTCAAGCTCTTGGCCGACAACCACGAGGGCATCGTCAACGGTGCCATGCTGTTCGATACCAAGTTCATGCAGCCCATGTACATCATGATGACGGGCAAGCCTGGCTCGTCGTTCGCCTTCGAGATTGCCAAGAAGATTGGTTTTCCGCGACAGATCCTCGACGATGCCGCTAACATCACCGGCGACCAGCATCTGAAGTTCGAGAAACAGTTGCAGCAACTCGAAGTCGACAAGAAAGCCATTCGTAAGAAAGAGCAGGAGCTTCGCATCGCCGACCAGCTGCTCACCGAGGTGGTGGAGAAATACAAGGGTCTGCTGGCTGAGCTCGAGAGCAAGAAGAAGCAATACCTCCGCGATGCCGCTGCCGAGGCTCAGGAATTGATCCAGAAGGCCAACAGCCAGATTGAGCGCACCATCAAGGAGATCAAGGAGGCACAGGCCGAGAAGGGGAGGACCAAGGAAATCCGCCAGAACCTGGAGAAGACCAAGGAAGAGATTGCGCAGAAGGCTAGGGAAGTGGCCGAGCAGAAGAAAAAGGAAGAAAGTGAGGGCGTGTTGAAGGTGGGCGACACCGTGTGCATCGAGGAGATGCAGGTGGTGGGCGAAATTTTGTCCATCAGCGACACCGACGCCACCATTCTCTTCGACAGTATCCGTCTGCGCACCAGTCCCGACAAGCTTCGCAAGGTGAGCCGTGCCGAGGCCCGCAAGACGCAGCGTCGCTGGCAGAACGGCATCGCTGCCGACCTTAGCGAGAAAGCCGAGCACTTCGACCTCACCCTTGACGTGCGCGGCCATCGTGCCGAGGAAGCCTTGGACATCGTCGACAAATACCTTGACGAAGCCAAGCTGTTGAGCATAAAAGAGGTGAGCATCCTTCACGGTAAGGGCAACGGCATCCTGCGCAAGCTCATCCGCGAGCAGCTCAGCCACAACCACGACGTGGAGCGCTTCTGCGACGCCTCGCTCGAGACTGGTGGCACTGGTATCACGAGGGTTTATTTCAAGTAATCCCTCAACTTGGTGAGAAAATTGCACTCACCTAGTGCAATTTCTTCAAAATTTTGCACTCAAACAGTGCAATTCGCCCCAAATCCACCTATGGGCAAGGTCACCGTGTCCATCCGTGTTTCCTCGCCCTCGCGAGCCCCGCGAGCGAATTATTTACGTTAGATTTCCGTAAGATTTGCTTCCAAAACCACTCAACTTCCCCACAGTCGCCCCCTAATTCTCAATTCTCAATTCTCAAACGTTTTCCCTCCCATTCCCCAATGTGTATCCCGTCAAAATAAAAAAATTATCCTTTCAATCCTTTGATTTTAAGCATTTTACACGTAATTTTTACTTTATTTTTATTAATAGTGTCATTAAAGGATAATTTTTATTATCTTTGCAGCCGAAATCGTAAGATTCCAAAAATTGAATTGGAAGGTACACCCAGTTCATCAACGTACGTCATTACTATAGTAAAAAAGAAAAGAAATTAGGATCCTAAAATGAACAAAACCAGCATCTTACAGGACACTATGCTGGACGCTTTATTGAATCCCACCATGACGAGCCGCAGGCTTTTTACTGCGCCTTGTGATAGGAGAGGAGTATGTGAAGTGCCCAAGTGGATTACACCCTTGCGTGATCGATGCAAGACGCACAGACTTTGTCCCGCATCCAGCGACTCATTGTCTCGCGTCCCGAGTCTCGCAGTCCCGCGTCCTTTATTAATTAATAAGGTGCAACAGAGCAAATGAAAAAAGTTAGATTAAACAAATAAAAACTTCGAAGTAAAATGCAACAGAATTACCAAAAACGAAGAAAGCTCAACAAACTGAAAGCCAGTTTGCTGACGCTGATTTTGGTGCTCTTCGCCAGTACGGCGATGGCACAGACCAACGTGTACATGCACTCAGGTACACAGAATGTTACTGGAACCATTAACTTCTACGACTCCGGCGGTGCCTCGTCTACCAACGGCTCCTACTACTGGGAAAAGTGGTACCAGCACAACGAGAACGCCACCATTACGTTCAAGAATGGCGACAGCCCCATCCAAGTGTCATTCGGACAATTCCACGCTTGGGACGACAATGCAGATGGAACAGGAGTTGAAGACTTGGGGCTTTTCAGCCTTCGTGTCAACAACGACCATCTCTATGTGTATGACGGTGAAAATGCTGATGACGAGAAACTGATCTGCGACCTCACAGGTACGCTCACAGAGCCTTTCACCCTCACGGCCAATGGCCCCATCACCTTCAAGTTCGTCTCCGATGGACAGTATCGTGACGAAGGTTGGGCCGCCACGGTGACCAGCCCCAACACCTACACGGTGCAGCAACCGATTATCACCAAGGAGACCTGCTCCGACTATGTGATCCTCTATAACACCGCCAATGGCGGCCAGATCTATTATACCACCGATGGCAATGATCCTGTGATAGACGACCCGTTGACAGGCGCCACATTATATAATGGATCTTTCAGCATTGACCTTGACGATGAAAACGCCAGCGTGAAAGTGAAGGCAGTAGTGAAGACCGACGACCAAACCAGTGCTGTGGCCGAGCGTATCTTCACCCACGGCGACCAGCGTCCTACTCCAGGTGAACCTGAGATCAATATTAGCGGCAACACGGTGACATTCGTCCCCGACGTTGTGCCTGCCGGTCTTAACGAGACCTACAATATCCGTTACACCACCGATGGCTCCGCTCCTTCGGCAACCCATGGTACCTTGCTCACCAAGAGCACCGGCTTCAGCATTGAATGGCACACGCCCAACACCACCTTTAAGGCGGTGACCGTGGCCGTGACCTGCTCCAGCAAGGTCTCTGCAGTGACCACCGAGCAATTCGGCAATGTGACGGTGCCCACCCCGACCATCACCTTCGGTTCGGATGGCAAGGCCACCATCACCTGCTCCCTGGATGGCGCCACCATCTACTACACCACCAATGGCAGCACGCCCACCACGAGCAGCCCCAGCGGCACCACCCCTGTGACCACCGATGCCCTGAACATCGGTACCACCGTGTATGCTTATGCGGTGTTTGATGCTGAAGGTTATGATGACTCACCCATTGCTTCGGCCATCTATGTGCCGGAAAGCGGCACTGGCACCTACGGCGGTGTGGTCTTCTTGGACGACCGCGAGCCCCATACCTTGAGCTATTATACTGAGGATTCGCCCATCCATAGCCTGAATCCCCGTGATGTTAAGATTACCTATTTCGGTAACAGCCCTGCTGGCCGTACCACAATGACTACTGCCTCAGAAAACGGCAACGCCCCGACTACATTCAGTGCAACCGCTTCGGGTGTAAAAGTTGGCGTTGCCAGCACTGAAGCCCAAGACCAGTTTATCTACCTAAAGACCCTTGAAGCTGCCAACGAAAATGGCTCGGGCAACTATCCTTATACCATGATTCCCAACCCCTTCCAGGTGAGACCTATGGGACAGGGAGGAACTGTTCAGTCTCCCACAAGAACTGTATATATTTCAGGTCGTTCTCGAGGGAACAATGGACGAATTGAAGTAATTTATTACGATGAAAACAATGTATCTCAAACTTGGTATAACACAAGTGGTTCCAATGTTACAGACTATATTATTGTAAAATCCGGGACAACTATTACCTTGAGAGCAAGAGGTAGTTCGACAAGTTGGGGAACGACCTATTATAGTACAGTCACTGCACGATACGATAATAATAATGGCACTCAAATTGCAACAGTAACTGCTACTTCTAATAATAATTATGCATCCTCTAATGGAACTGTTAATGCCCAGACAATTACTGTTCCCGCCTATCGTGGCTTCTATGCCTGGCGTGTGAAGAGCTTGAGCAATGGATTGACCATCACTGATGCTGATGAAAACACTTTTGGAGTGAACAGCATTATCTATGCCGACCAAGAAATTGAATTCGTCACTGCCAAAGCCGAAGGTAACGAAGTGGAGTTTGAAGCCTTGTGGGCACAAGCATATTTGACTACCTCCAACAGCACCAGCGGTTTGGTGAGCGCTGTTGGTTACGAGCGTAACTTCATGGTGTTGAACAACGCTTCGGGAACCAGCGTAAGCGGCTTAACGGTGCCTTGCACGGTTTCGGCTTATTATCCCAATGGCACGAATGGTTCGACCACGAGTTACATCTCTGGCGACATTACTTGCGGAGCAGACCTAAAGATTGAAAACATCCGTGTCAACGGCAACAGCAGCACTATGACTGCCGCTGGACATGACTTGATTATCGGTCGTGGTGTTACAGCACGAAACAATTATTGTGCTTCAACAATTAGAGGTATTGGTGCAGCAACTGATAATTCATTGGATTACACCTTGCGTATTGAAAGTGGTAGTTATCAGGATTTGGCATGCTTGCGTGGTACATGGGATGCTCATACTAGTACAACTTGCGGCAGCCCTTCTGTTCATGTTAATGCTATTTTGGGCTCAGATTATGATAGGGCAAAAAACAACAACAGCAGTCTTTCAATTAATTCTGAAATTGAGTTTGGAAGCCAGGTGTATTTAACAGCAATTAGTAATACAAGTAACACTTTGTTTTTCAATGTAAAAAGTGGTAATTTTGGCAGAAACGACTTAGAGATAGCAGATTATGCTTTGTATATGGGTATTTCTGCAAATAATGACAGAGTCGGAAACCGATATATGCTGATTGAAGGTGGTATTATTTCTAATATTGCTGGAGGTATTGATGCCAATAATCCTGCCGATGCTTTGTCATTCAAGTTAAGAATGACTGGCGGTAATGTGAGAGGTGCCATCTATGGCAGTGGTGCTTTTGCTGCTGCAAGTGGAAACCGTCAGATGGTCTTTACTGGTGGTAAGGTTGGCGGTTGGATTGCTGCAGGTTGTAATGGTACGAGTACCACTCAATCTGGCGGTGTGTTACCGTCCGACACTTATATCTATATTGGCGATGATACTGAAGTGGGTAATAAAGACGGAAGTACGCCTCCTCACATTAACACTTCGGATGGTGGTAATGTGTTTGGTGCTGGTAGCGGTAACACCACTTTTGAAACTACTGGTCAGGTCAATAATGCCAATGTTGTAGTTGCTGACTCTTGCTACGTTCAAAACAATGTGTTTGGTGGTGGTAATTATGGTTACACCAGCCAAACTGCCAATGTCCATGTTCTTGGAGGTACCGTCGGCGGAAGCGTGTTTGGCGGTTCCAACCAGAAACTTGGCAATGTGACCAACATCACTATGAAAGATGGTAAGGTCACTGGAAATATCTATGGTGGTTCCAACATTACTGGTACTGTTAGTGGCCTTGCCACAATCAATGTTAGTGGTGGCGAAGTCACCAATGTGTTCGGTGGCGGCTGTGGTTCCGGAACGGCCATGTCTTCTGGTACTAAAGTCACCGTCAGTGGCGGTACCATTAGTGAAAATATTTACGGTGGTGGTGAGGAAGGTACTGTAACAGCAGTTGGCACTCAAGTCACCTTCAGTGGCGGCACGGTCAACGACATCTATGGTGCTGGTAAGGGTAACGCTACCTCCAACCCGATTCAACGCGCTAACATCACAGGCAGCACTGCAGTGTCCGTCGAAGGCGGTACCGTCAATGGCTCCGTCTATGGCGGCGGCCAAAACGGTACCGTGGCTTACGCTCAAAATGGTAACAACAACACCAGCTACAACTCCACCGTGGGCGTAAGCGGCGGTGAGGTGAAAGGCAATGTGTATGGCGGCGGTAAGATGGGCACCTCTCAGGTGGCCACCTTCGTCAACATCTCCGATGGTATTATCCGTGGTCATGTGTTCGGCGGCGCCGAGGGCGAACAGAAGAAAGTGTTCGTCACCGGCCAGCGCACGGTCAACATGACGGGCGGCCATGTCTACGGCAATGTGTACGGCGGTTCGCAAAACGCCAACGACGGTAACAATACCACGTTGGCCGACAGCGATTTTGCTAACAGCACCGCAACCAACACAATCTGCGTCACCAACATCAGTGCCGGTATCATCGACGAGAATGTGTATGCCGCTGGTTACTTCGGCAACTGCTTCGGTTCCGTCTATGTCTTCCTCGGCAAGGACGCCATCAACAACGCGCCTTACAAGTCGCCCACCACGGGCATCGACTACAAGATAGCCACCCTCAGCATCACCGGTACCGTTTGGGCCGGCGGCGACTGGGGTACCTTCAGCGGCAACTTTGGTGACCCCACCATCTCAGGCAACTCCAACATCTATGTGGACGGCAACAGCTATGAGACCACAACGACACAGGTCACCAACGCCCAGTATATGAACATCGGCGGTTCCATCCTCGCTTGCGGTACTTCTTGCCACGCTGGTAAGGCCGAACGCACCGTTATCATCCGCAACTATGGTACAGCAGCAGGCAGCCAACCTACCGAGGCCAGCCGTACGCTCTACTCCATCCAGTTTGCCAAGGTGTTGATCTTCGACAACTCGAACCTCAACCTCACTGGCCAGGGTCGTGCCAACGACTTGAACCAAACCGAGAAGTACAGCATCTACGAGATCTATAATAATGCGAAGACCACGAATGTCGACACCGATGTCGACGGTGTGCGCATCGTCAACGGCGCCGGCCTCTTCCTGAACGCCCCCGTCACGCAAATCGCCAACTTCCGCAGCATGAGCTGCAACAACACCTTCGCTTCCACCACCCCGACGCTCGAAGGCTACACGGCTATCACGCCTACAACACTGAGCAGCTGCAACAACCAGGTGCGTGTGAACGGCGGTAACTACATCGAGATCAAGTGGGGCAGCAACTATGGCGCCCTCATCGGCTACGCCCACATGATGGCCAGCACCTCTGATTCCGACGGTACCTGCGCCTACGCCCGTCCGCGCTGGGAAACCAACGCTCAATTCGAGCAGAACGGTAGTACCGACAACCCGAACGATGGTGGTTGGATCAGCTATACGGCTTCTGAAAACACCTTCGCTTTGGACGGCACCGCTGGCACTGTGCAAATGCCTTACGAGAACCACACGGTGGCCAAGAACGGCGAACAGTACTTCCGTATCTGGCGCGCTGGTGGCATGGAGCACTACCGCGAGGGCATCTTCGACGCCCACGCCTCTGGTACTGATGTTTGGAAGACGGTGGATGTGACCATCACGCTGCCCGCCTTCCGCGACCCGGCCAACTACTACTGCTTCGAGGCCAACGGCGACGCCACCACCATCGACTACGGTGCCGATGTGCTGATGTGGAACGCTGCCCGCGAAACTGGCACTGGCGTCGACTGGATGTATTTCAATGAAGATAACGACACCCAAATGTCTGGTCAAGCCCAATCCGTTGTTGATGGGACCCTCACCGAGATGAAGAAGAACGCCAACGTCAACTTCGGTCTGGTCATCCTGCCCTCCACGGGTATGGCCGGCAGCGACTACATCATCTGCTACGAGGCCGACAACAACCTGGCTGACACAGTGAATACCATCTACACAAAGTCCGATAACACGAAAGAGCCTCAGGTCAAGTTCCGCCTCACCTATTATGACAAGCTGAGTTCCAACATGACTTGGGATCCCTCGACCATCGTCCTGGTGCAAAAGGATGCCAACGGCAAGACCGTTGACCGTGTCATCATCTCCTTGGCCGTGAGCACCTCCTCTTCTATCGAGCAGCAATTCACTACCCAACTCTATGCAATCATGCAGGGCAAGGGCAGTACATCAGAGACCTTCAATGCCAAGGTGGTGCTGCCTTCCTTCGCAGCCAACCTCTACACACCTGGTGTGGCGTCCAACTTCAAGCTCACCAGTGTCAACTTTGTGACGGCCAACGGCGGTAATCTGATTGCCCGCGGCGGCACCTATACTCTGAGCGACTACGCTGTGGGTTATGCTGCAGGCCTCAACTACGACAACACCGATGGTTGGAACGGCGACGGCAACTATACTGAACAAGATGCCAAACCGATGACGGCAACCAATCCGACAGCCACCTCTATCGGTAAGACCGGCGGCCGTACGGAATTCGCCATCGACTTCACTTTGCATTATGACGGTTCGCAAACCGTGACCACCGAAGAGTTGATTGGTACGCTGACCTTCAACTTCACCTTCGACAACTACAAGGATGCCAACGGCAACGAGGTCACCCAACCGTTGACCATCGTCGTGGAGGTTTACCGCCGTGGTCAAGGCAACAAGTTCTACTTGGACGGCATCAACGGTTCCAACGCCAACGATGCCCGTCACCCCGACAAGGCTGTGAAGCAGTTGAGCACCATCTTCAACCGCTGCAAGTATATGGCGGGTGACGAAATCTACATCGTCAACCAGGTCACTGCCAACAAGCAACTCGACTGGAACGGTCTGCGTTACAGCAATGTGATTATCTACCGTTACAACGGTGGTCACGAACTGTCGGCTTCGGATGCCAGCATCATCGGCAATGCCGATAACGACGCCTACTTAGGCAACCTGCTCAATGTGACGAACCATATGACCATGGAGGGTATTACCTTGGACGGTTACTATCGTGCCAATGCCAAGGGCGAGAATCCTGAAACCTCTGTTACTTCAGAGGCATCTATGGTTACCGTGGCTGCGGGCGGTACGCTCGAGCTTTCACAAGGTACCGTGCTGAAGAACAACAACAGCAGCAGCGTGAACGGTGCTGCCGTGTATGTGACCGATGGTGGCAAACTGATGATGAACAAGGATGCCCAAATCAAGGACAACCTTACCTCGGGTGACGGCGGTGGCGTGTACATGGCCGGTACCATGGTCGTGTCAGACGACGTCCAAATCGTCAACAACAAGAAGGGCACAGCACAAAACAATGTGTACCTCGCATCCGCCACTAAGACAATCACCATCGGTACGACTTCGGGCAGCGATACCTACGGTGCCTTGAGCGCCGATGCCAATATTGGCGTCACCAAGGCTTTGGGCGACAGCTACACCAGCGTGGTCAATGTGGACGCAGAGGTGGATAAGGAATGGCTTGAGACGCCTTTCAACTCGCACCCCAACGATGTCATCTACCACGATGGCCGCAAATACCAGTTGGTGAAGTACACGGATCCCAAGATCCTCTACTGGGTCGGTACTTGGGTAACCTTGCAAGACCATAAGCCTACTGATACCGAAGGTGGTTGGAGTTATCCTGACGACATTACCGGAGTTACCAGTTTTGACATCACTACTGAGTATCAATATGCCTGGATTATCTCCTTGGTTAATGGCGAGAACAATCAGCCTGGCAATGACTTCGCCGGCAAGACCGTCAACATCTTGGCCGACATCGACATGGACGAGAGCATCTGGGTGCCGATCGGCAACGAGGCACACCCCTTCAAGGGTACCATCAATGGTAACGGTCACCTCATCGAGAACATGCACAGCTCGCTGGTGCAGAACAATATGGGTATGATTGGTATTGCCGAGAACGCCACCATCCAGGATGTGATGACCAAGGTGGAATTCAAGGCCAACGCTGCCAACGTTGGTGCGGTGGCTGGCACCATGAAGGGCACCACCACCATCAGCAATGTGGAGGCAGGCGGTATCCTCAAGGGTGGCGGCAGCACCGTCAACTTGGGCGGTCTCGTGGGTAATGCCGAAAGCGGCACCATCCACTCCGCTATGGCAGTCGCCGACACATTGGTGGGCACCACGACTACCGTCATGGGCGGTCTCGTGGGTTACAACGGCGGCAACCTCTACAATAGCTTCGCCAACACCTATATGACGGGCTCCAACAAGATGGGCGGCCTCGTGGGTGAGAACAAGGCAGGTTACAATGTGGAGAACTGCTATGTCAACCTCGGCCAGATGGAAATCCCCGCCTTTGCCTACACCAACAAGGGCAACATCACCTACTGCTACGCCAGCAAGGCCGGCCAGTATGTGTCATCCGAAGTGGAAGGCAATGTGGCTCCTTCCAAGAGCGGCATCTTCGCTGCTGTGAAGGGCATCAAGGAAATCGGTTACATGTACGGCGACAATAATGTCACCAATGCTACAGACAATGGCTATGTGAAGACCACGCACGAATACCTCAACTACCACACCGTGGTTTGGGATGGCCTGCTGAGCGTGTTGAACCAGTGGGTTGCCGACGGCCACACCTCCTATTCGACTTGGAACCGTCCGCTCACGCAAGGCATCAACGGTGACCTGCCGATCCTGGCCTTCCCGAAGGACAACTGCGTGGGTAACTTCGCAGAGGAAGACGGCAAGTTCCTGTACTACAGCGCAAGCGACGAGGTTGTCAATGATGCTCAGGCCCACAACGGTCTCGACGCCCTCCTAACCTACTACAGTGGCAAGGCTGCCAACATCTACCTCTACAAGAGCGCTGTCGGTGTGACCAGCGGTTCGGGCAACGCCAACCTCTTCATCCACGAAGATGCCGCCCTGCTGCAGGCTGCAAGTTCGGATGAAACCATCACCGCCACTGTGGGCGTGACCTTCGACAACTCCTGCGGAGATGGTTACGCTACCTTCTCGGGTGCCCCGCTGACCTACGACTGGCACTTCATGTCGAGTCCGTTGCAGGGCGCCGCAATCGGTGCCACTTATAACACAGCACAGTCACCGTTTGGAGGAGCTGTCAGCATCACGGAACTCGTGGACAGCTACTTCCCGAATGGTTTGCCTGTGACAACGCCGAGCACGGGTGTCAAGTGGGATCTCTACACCTACTATGAGCCGCAGTACCACTGGATCAACCTGAAGCGTAACGGCAACAGCCACTGGCATGAGGATACTGGCGAACATATCGACTATGTGAGTGGTCAGGATGGTCTTGGGGAGAACGAAAACGAAACGCTCTTCGTTCCCGGCAAGGGCTACATGATGGCCATCAGCCAGGACAGCTACATGAACAGCACGGGCGTGCTGAACAATGAGGATGTCACTATCGATATCACCAGCCAAGAGACTCTGGATCCCGTGTACAACAAGGGCTGGAACCTGGTGGGTAATCCTTATCAGGCCTACCTCGACTTGGAGGCTCTCTTTAATGATGAAGCCAATTTCTATGAAGAAAATAATGAAAGCAAGCCTAAAGCCACCCAAGCCTATGTCTATGACGCTGATGCGAAAGTATATGTTCCTTTTGTGACCGATGCTTCCGAGAACCCGGTCGTCATCCAGTATCTGCACCAGCACCAAGGCTTCTTCGTCCATTCGGAGAAGGACAACACTACGCTGACCTTTAAGCCTACCATGGCCAAGACCACAGGTGGAAATACTTACTTCCGTGGTGACGACAGAGTCAACTACCCGTTGGTGAACCTCTTCGCTGAGAACGCCCGCGGCAACCGCGACCTCGCTATCATCGAGTTCAACCGTCCTGAGCTGGACGGTGCCACCAAGGTGAACGGCCTGCGCAATGCCAACTTCCAGATTGCCGCCAGCCTTGAGGGCAATCGCTACGGCCTGGTCTTCACGCCCGAAGGCACTGAGAAGGTCCCGGTGCACTTCATCACTGAGGAGAACGGCACCTTCACGTTGACTTGGCAGACCTTGCACGGCGACTTCACGAGCCTGCTGCTGGTCGACAACATGACGGGCACGATCACCGACATGCTGCGCGCCGACCACTACACCTTCGACGCCACCACTGACGATTACGCCTCGCGCTTCTACATCACCTACCGTGTGACGGATGTGGATGAGATGAACGAGGGCGACGGCACCTTCGCCTACTTCGACGGTTCCGAGTGGATCATCGAGGGCCAGGGCACACTCGACGTGGTCGACGTGCTGGGCCGCACGCTCTACAGCAAGCGCTTGGTGAACGACAAGAACCGCGTGAGCCTCGACAACGTTGCACCGGGTGCCTACCTGCTGCGCGTGAGCAACGGAACGAACACTATGGTCCAAAAGATTGTGGTGAGATAATGAAAGCTGTTAGCCATTAGCTGTTAGCTGTTAGCACGGCGACGACCAAGCTAACAGCTAACGGCTAAAAGCTGAACAGAATAAACTCGAAAGTATAATTGAATAACAATATAAACTATACATACGATGAAAAAGAGAATAATCGCAATCGCAACCTTGATGATGATGGCTGTTGTCCCTGCCATGTCGCAAGTGTTCTTGGACGACGAGGAAATGAACAGCAACCGTGATGGTAATAGGGGTTTGGGCCCTGGTGCCTATATTCCGCAGCAGGACGACTCGAACGACCAGTACGCGCCAGTGGGCGAGGGCATCGTGTTGCTCGCCGGCTTGGCTGGTGCCTACCTCATCGGCAAACGCCGCAAAGAGGAATAATCCTATGTTTTACTAAATGAAAAAAGGAGGCAAGTTAACTTGCCTCCTTTTTTGCTTTAATGTGTTCGTCTTACTTCCTCCTGAACAAGGAGAGGATGAACAGCAGCACAACGGAGCCTGCGGTGCCCACGAGGAGCTGACCCCACCAGGCGTTGCTCACCGTAAGGCCGAGCTTGCTGAAGATCCAGCTGCCCAAGAGGCCGCCGACGAGACCGACGATAATGCAGATCAAAAGGCCCATGCCTTTACCCATGATTCGGCCAGCGATGAATCCCGCCAGCGCTCCAATTAGGATTGATACGATAATTCCCCACATAGTGATTTGAGTTTTAAGGGTTTTGAGATTAGAGTTTTTATTATGGCTATTGGCCACTGGCTACTGGCTGCTGGCAGTTCCCCTATGTTTAGGAGATTGCGGGTCTGCGCCCGCAATGAAGCCTAATGGGAGAGGCTGCCAGAGGCCAAAGGCCAGAAGCCAGTGGCCGCTTAAGGTTTATTCATCAAGTCAGCAATCTCGGCATTTTGTGCCTCGATGTAGTTCAGGATCTCTTCGCGGCCGGTTTTTTTCTCAGCAGAGGTGATGAAAATGGGCGGTAGCTCTTCCCATTCTTCCAAAAGTTTCGCCTTGAAGGCTTCCACATTCCTATCAAGCTCAGCTTTCGAGACTTTGTCGGCTTTGGTGAAGACGATGCAGAAAGGCATCTGGTTTTCGCCCAGCCATTCCACAAAGCCTAAGTCGTTGTTTTGCGGCTCGATGCGCGAGTCGATCAGCACGAAGGTCGTCACCAAGTTGCGCCGACGGGTAATGTAGTTGTTGATCATCACGCGCCATTGCTCGCGGGTTTTCTTCGAGTGCTGCGCGTAGCCATAGCCTGGCAGGTCGACGAGATACCATGCGTCGTTGACGATGAAATGGTTGATGGCTACCGTCTTGCCTGGTACCGACGACGTCTTGGCCAAGCCGCGGCGCTGCACCAACATGTTGATCAGCGACGACTTGCCCACGTTGGAGCGTCCGATGAAGGCGTATTCTGGGATGTTGTCGTTGGGTAAGAACTCGAAACGAGTGTTGCTCATCAGGAATTCGGCTTTTTTGATGTCCATTTTCTTAAAGGTTCTACTTTTCGGCAAAGATAGTAAATAATTTGATACGGAGCTTCCCCTGCGAGGAATGGAGTCCTTGCACTATTTTAAACTGCGGCGGCTTGAGGGTCTTATTATTTGTAGTTTCCTGTTGCCGCCGCATATAAAATATATGGTGGGCTACTCCATTCCCCGTTAGGGGAATCTCAGGCCGCCGTTGTAAATGTAAGACAGGACCTCCATTCCCGTGCAGCGGGAATCTCTGCTGGTTTTTACACATGAGTTTCCCGCCTGCCGGCGGGAATGGAGAATGCCGTTTTTTTCTTTTGCGGCGGCTGCAGGATTTTACTTGGCGTAAGTACCACAAGCCGCCGCTATTGAAAACATGGTACACTCTCCATTCCCCGTAGGGGAATCTCAAAGGTCGTCGCTATTGAGCTCGTCCAGAACTCGTTTCACCTTTTCACTCCATGATGTCTTATCGAAAACGAACCCTTTTTCTGTGGCAAGTTCTTTCCATTCAGGGTTTATGCTCTCTATTAACTCGATCTTTTCTTGACGAGTCATGTGCTTTATCCTATTCTCCTCGTCAATGGCTGATTGATATCTTGTAAACTCTTTATAATAGACACAGTATTCACAATTATATTTGTCTGTAAAAGAGCCTTTGTATTTATGGCTTTTGTGTTCGCCCACTCTGCGGATCAAATCGTTTGTGCAACCTGTATATAAGGTGGTGTGCCCTTTGTTTGTCATTATATAGGTGTATGCGAACTTCATTAGAAATAGCTTTCTGACGGCAAAGGTAATAAAAATGTAATTCAAAGTTTCCCGCCGGCAGGCGGGAATGGAGAGTGCCGTTTTTTTATTTTGCGGCGGCTTCAGGATCTTACTTAAGGATGGTACTACTAGCCGCCGCTAATGGAAGTATAGCGCACTCTCCATTCCCGCGCAGCGGTAATCTCCTGGACTTTTCAACAAGTAATCAACAAGAAATGAACAAAGTTATTAACAATTGGTGTTGAAAACTATTTTAAGATTTTGTGTAGGAAAGTGTCAAGAAATGGGAGAAAGTGTATATCTTTGCAGCTGAAAATTGATGACAAAACGTATATGAGTTACTTGGTAGGACATTATAACTGCAAATTGGACGCTAAGGGACGTCTTTTGGTGCCTGCGGAATTCAAGGAGCAGTTGGGCGAACAGGTAGAGGACGGCTTCGTCCTTCGTCCCGGTCTCCATGCCACCTGCCTGGAACTCTACACGAGGAAAGACTGGGACGAGGTGCAGGACCAGCTGCGCGCCGCTTTCAGCCAGTTCAAGGCGAAACAGGAGGCTGTGCTGCGTAAGTACAACGCCGGCGCCCGCTTTGTGAGGCTCGACGGCAGCGGACGACTGCAAATCCCCAAGGACCTTATAGAAAAAGGTGCACTCGTGAAAGACCTTGTCATTACCTCGGTCACCACGAAGATGGAAATCTGGGACAAGAGCCTCTACGAACAATCCATCGACGAGCTTGACGATGAGGAGTTCTTCAACCTGCTAGGAGAAAACATCAAATAGGGGAGGCGATCATGTATCACAATCCAGTCATGTTGACAGAATGCCTTGGGGGACTGAACATCAACCCCGAGGGCATCTACGCCGACGTTACCTTTGGCGGTGGCGGCCATTCGCGCGCCATCCTCGAAAGGCTGACGACGGGCCACCTCTATGCCTTCGACCAGGACGAGGACGCCGAGGCCAACGCCTTCGACGACGAACGCTTCACCTTCATCCCGCAAAACTTCAAGTATTTCAAGAACTTTATCCAGCTCTATAACGGCGGACGGCAGATCGACGGCATCATCGCCGACTTGGGCGTCTCGTCGCATCAGTTCGACACCCCCGAGAAGGGCTTCTCGACCCGCTTCGACGGCCCCCTCGACATGCGCATGAGCCAGATGACACCCAACGACGCGGCCACGGTAGTGAACACCTACGACCACGCCGACCTGACGCGCATCCTGCGTCTCTACGGCGAGATGCAACAGCCTCAGCTTATCGCCTCCGACATCATCATGGCACGCGAGGCCGAACCCATCGAGACCACCGAGCAGCTGAAGGCTGCAGTGCAACGCCGCTTGCCCCGCGGCAAGGAGAACAAGGTGCTGGCCCAGCTCTTCCAAGCCCTGCGCATCGAGGTGAACCAAGAGCTCGAAGCGCTGAGCGCCTTCCTCACGCAGTGCCCCGACGTGTTGAAGCCGGGCGGCCGCCTAGTGGTGATGTCGTACCACTCGCTGGAAGACCGTCTCGTGAAGAATTTCATGAAGACCGGCAACGCCGAAGGCAAGGAGGAGAAGGACTTCTACGGCAACCTATTGACCCCCTATACCCTCATCACGCGCAAGCCCATCGTCCCCAGCGACGAGGAGACCGAAAGCAACCCCAGGGCGCGCAGCGCGAAACTCAGAATCGCGGAAAGGAAACAATGACATGGAAGAACAGAAAGACAAAAAGAAGAAAAAGAAGGGTGGTAAGCGAGTGATGTCGGTCTTGGGTGGTACCTTCCTCGTGAGAGAGAACTTCACCAAGCAGTTTTTTTTCCTCGCCTATGTCACCATCCTGCTGATGGCCATCATCACCAACACCTATATCGCCGAGGAGAAGAACCGCGAGTTGATCAAGGCCAACAAGCGCCTCAACGACTTGCAGGTGGAATACATACAGGTGAAGTCGGCCATCATGGAGGCCTCGAAGCAGTCGGTGCTCGTGAAACGGTTGGAAGGCACGGGACTGAAAGAAGCCACCGAGCCATTGAAACGCATCAGCGTGAGTGTTGAACCTGAAAAGATTGTGGAGCCATGACGACCGACCCGAAAACCGATACCCTTTGGAAGACCTATCTGGTCTATATCCTCGTGCTTGTCTTCGGCATCGCCATCATCGCGAAGATCATCCTGGTGCAGACCAAGGACAACAAGGAACTGGAGAAGCTGGCCGAGAAGCGCGAATACCGCGTCGACACCTTGGAGGCTTCACGCGGCAACATCTTCTCGTCCGACGGGCAGCTGATGGCCACCACCATACCGCTCTACGATGTCTTCTTCGATTACAAGTCAGTGGACTCGGTTTTCCTGGCCGAAAACATTGACTCGCTGTGCGGGCAGATGGCCAATCTGTTCCCCAAGCGCAACCGCGAGCAGTGGAAGGCTTTCTTCGCCGAAGGCAGAGCCAAGAAGAACCGTCACTATAAGATCGCTCTCAACATCACGCAGACGGAGCTGCGCCAGATGCAGCAATTCGTCATCTTTAACCGTGGCCTCTACAAGAACGGCCTCATCATCGACAAGAAGATCCGTCGCGAACATCCCTATAAGGACCTCGCCAGCCTCATGCTCGGCATGGCCAACGAGAAGAAGGGCTACTTCTTCGGCCTTGAAGGTGCCTACAACGACTACCTCAGGGGACAGAACGGCCGCCAGCTGGTGCGTCGCATCCACCACGGCGGTTGGATTCCCGTCGACTCCGACGACAACACCGACGCCTTGAACGGCGACGACGTCATCACCACCTTCGACATCAAGTTGCAGGACATCGTGGAGAGCGCCCTCAACAATACGCTGACCGTCAACAAGGCTGAACAAGGCTGCGCCATCCTGATGGATGTGGAGACGGGTTACGTGAAGGCCTTGGCCAACCTGAGCCTCAACCACGAGACGGGCAAATACGAGGAACTCTATAACGTGGCCTTGGCCGAGCGCTACGAGCCAGGGTCGGTGTTCAAGATCGCCTCGATGGTTGTGCTGCTCAACAACAACGAGAATATGAGCCTCAGCGACCGCGTGAACATTGGCATGGGCCCCATCAAATTCTCGAACCGCGTCATGAAAGACGACCACAGCTTCGCCAAAGGCGGTGTCTGCACCGTGCAGGAGGTCATCGAGCAGTCGTCGAACAAAGGCACTGCGGTTTTGGTCACCAAGAACTTCGCCGCGCATCCCGAGAAATACGTCAACGGCCTGTATGCCTTGGGCCTGAACAAGAAGATCGGCACGGGCATCACAGGTGAGGCCCAGCCCGTCATCAAGCACCCCGACGACAAGACCAAGGACGGCCGCAAGCTCTGGTCGAACGTGTCGCTACCATGGATGTCGATTGGCTACGAGGTCAACGTCACCCCGATGCAGCTGCTGATGCTCTACAATGCCATCGCCAATGGCGGTCGCATGATGAAACCCCAGTTCGTCACCGAAATCCGTCGCGGTGAGCAGACTATCGAGAGATTCGAGCCCATCGTACTCAGCGAGCACATCGCTTCGCCCGAGTCGATCGAGAAGATACAGACCATGTTGGAAGGTGTGGTGCTGCGTGGCACTGCCCGACGCCAGTTTGCCGGCTGTGTGGTCGGCGTGGCGGGCAAGACCGGTACGGCACAATACTACGACAAGGTGCAGGGTTACGCCTATCACGAGCCCGGCATCGGCCGTAAGCTCTATAACACCACCTTCGTGGGCTATTTCCCCACCGACAAGCCGCGTTACAGCTGCATCATCATGGTGAGTCGCGCCCGTGGCGCCAAGTGGGCTGCCGGTGGCGTGTCGGCGCCCGGATTCAGGGAGATTGCCGAAAAGGTGTATGCCACGCGCATCGGCATCAGCGAAGACGACAGCATCACGCTGAAAGCCGACAAGGCCCACGCCCCTATCCTCGTACGTCACGATAAGGAATCCTATTACCTCAACAGTGTTGCCAAGCCCTTCAACGACTATGCCATCAACGGCGATTGGGTGACGGTGGAGCGCAACGAGAACGGGCAAATCACCATGCACGAGGCCAAGCTCGCCGAAAACAGGGTTCCCAACGTGATCGGCATGGACATCACCGATGCCGTCTATCTCTTGGAGAACATGGGCATCAGCACCGAATTCACGGGTCAAGGCGTCGTCAAGGAGCAGTCGCTGCACGCAGGCGACACCGTCAGGACCAACAGCAAGATATACCTAAAACTTGAGAAATGATGAAGATCAAAGACATATTGACGAATTGCAACCTTCTTGAGATTGTGGGCGAGAAAGACGTCGACGTCACCGACATCGCCTTCGACTCTCGCAAGGTGGCCCAGGGAACCTTGTTTTTTGCCGTCAAAGGCACCCAAGTCGACGGCCACGACTACATCGACGGCGCCATCGAGAAAGGCGCTTCGGTGATTGTGTGTGAGAAGCTGCCTCGCAAGAAAGCCGAAAACGTCACCTACGTGAAAGTGGACAACTCTGCCTACGTGTTGGGCGTCGGTGCCTCCAATTTCTTCGGCAACCCCTCGGAAAAGCTGAAACTGGTAGGCGTGACGGGCACCAACGGCAAGACCACCATCGCCACTTTATTATATAGGCTCTTCACCGAGGCGGGCTATCCTTGCGGACTGCTTTCGACCATCGAGAACATCATCAAGCGCGACGTCGTCCCTTCAACGCATACCACACCCGACCCCATCGAGTTGAACACCTTGTTGCAGGAGATGGTTGACAAGGGCTGCGAATACGCCTTCATGGAGGTGAGCTCGCACAGTGTGGCGCAGGACCGCATCGCGGGTTTGCACTTCGCTGGTGGTATCTTCACCAACCTGACGCATGACCACCTCGACTACCACAAGACCATGGCCAACTACCGCAACGCCAAGAAGAAATTCTTCGACGACCTGCCGCAGAGTGCCTTCGCCTTGACCAACCTGGACGACAAGAATGGTGCCTACATGCTGCAAAACACCCAAGCCCGCAAGATGAGCTACGCCTTGAAACACGACGCCGACTTTAAGGGCGTCGTCATGGAAAGCCACTTCGACGGCATGCTGCTCAAAGTGAACGGTACGGAGATGTTCACCCAACTCGTCGGCGGGTTCAATGCCAGCAACATCTTGGCCATCTATGGCGCGGCCACCGCCTTGGGCTTCAACAAGGATGAGCTGCTGATCGAAATCAGCAAGCTGCGTGGTGCCAACGGCCGTTTCGACATGGTGCATTCCGAGAAGGGCATTGTCGGCATCGTCGACTACGCCCACACGCCCGATGCCTTGGAGAACGTGCTTGTCACCATCAATGAAGTGCGTTGCCATAAGGAAACGCTGATCACAGTGGTGGGTTGTGGCGGCAACCGCGACACCACCAAGCGCCCCGAGATGGCTGCTGTGGCCGTCAGGCTCAGCGACCGCGTCATCCTCACCAGCGACAACCCGCGCAACGAAGACCCCGACGAGATCATCCGCCAGATGAAAGCCGGTGTGGCCGAGGAAGACCAAGGCAAGGTGCTGAGCATCACCAACAGGCGCGAGGCCATCCGTACCGCTGTGGCCTTGGCCAAGAAGGGCGACATCATCCTGCTGGCAGGCAAGGGTCATGAGAACTATCAGGAAATCAACGGAGTAAAGAACCATTTCGACGACAAGGAAGTGTTGTCGGAAGCATTTAAGGAGGCATAAGCCATGTTGTACTATCTGTTCAATTATTTGAATCAATGCAATTTCCCTGGCGCGGGCGTGTTCAACTACGTCACCTTCCGCGCTGCCGTCGCCGTCATCCTCTCGTTGGTGGTGGCCGTGTGGTTCGGCAATTGGTTCATCAAGATGTTGAAACGCAAGAAGATAACTGAGACCCAGCGTGATGCCTCCATCGATCCCTACAACACCAAGAAGGTGGGCGTGCCCACCATGGGCGGCGTCATCATCATCACGGCTATCCTGGTGCCTGTGTTGCTGGTGTGCAAGCTCCACAGCGTCTACACTCTCCTGATGATTGCCACCACCTTGATTTTGGGTGTTTTGGGCTTTGCCGACGACTATGTGAAGACCTTCAAAGGCAAAAAGGACGGTTTGAAGCCTGTAGTGAAGCTGGGCGGACAGATCCTGCTCGGTCTCCTAGTCGGCCTGACCTTACGTTTCAGCCCTGCAGTGCAAATCAACGAAACCGTTCAGGTGAAGATCGAGGACAACAAGGAAGTGGTGGTGAAGAGTCCCGACGTGAAGTCGACCAGGACCACCATCCCCTTTGTGAAAAACCACAACCTCAACTATGCCGACCTGTTCAAATGGGCAGGTGAGAAGTGGATGTACAACCTGGCATGGGTCTTCTTGGTGCTGCTCACGGTGTTCATCGTGGCGGCAGTCTCCAACGGCTCCAACCTCAACGACGGCATGGACGGCATGGCCTCGGGCAACTCGGCCATCATAGGCTTAACCTTGCTCATCTTGGCCTATATTTCCAGTAATGCGGTCACGGCGAATTACTTCGATTTGATGTATATTCCTGGAAGCGAGGAACTTGTGGTGTTTATGGGCGCTTTCGTGGGTGCCCTCATCGGCTTCTTGTGGTTCAATTCCTTCCCGGCGCAGATTTTCATGGGCGACACGGGCAGCCTGACCATAGGCGGCATCATCGCGGTGTCGGCCATCATCATGCACAAGGAGCTGTTGCTGCCTTTGCTCTGCGGCGTGTTCCTCTTCGAGATCCTGTCGGACTTGGACGTGAAGCGTTTCGTCAAGACGGGCAAGAAACACCGCATTTGGAAGAAAGGCCCCTTGCATGATCATTTCAGAACATCATATAGCGACTTTAAAAAGACATGGCCTAACAGCACGGTCACCTTCAAGGGTCACGGCGAAGGCCACAACACCGTCCACCATGAGGTGAAGATCACCATCCGTTTTTGGATCGTCACGATATTGTTGGCGGCATTTACTTTGATAACGTTTAAGATTCGATAAACAATTGTACAGACGCACGGCCGTGCGTCTCAACTCTCAACACTAAACTGATAAGATGACTTACTACGAAGAAATAACAAACACGAGATTAAAACGTCCTACCACCATGGTGGATGGCATATCGTCGAAGGTTTTGCAAATCAGGAAAGAAAGCATCAAGCTGAGCCTCAGCGACTTGAATACCGTTGAACATCGTCAGGAGTACATCGCCACCATCGACGGCGTGATGTATTACGACGACTCGCGTGCCGAGAACGTGAATGCCACTTGGTTCACCTTCCAGAACATCGTGAAACCCGTCGTGTGGATTGCTGGAGGCGACGACAGCCAAGCCGATTTCAAGGACCTGAAAAAGGCAGTGAGGGAGAAGGTGAGGGCCATGGTCTGTGTCGGTGAAGGCAACGCCAAGTTGAAGAAGGCCTTCCACAAGGACATCACGGAGATCTTCGAGGTGGAGAGCGTCGACGAGGCGGTCAACCTGGCCTCGTTGCTGGCGCAGGACGACGACATCGTGCTATTCTCGCCTGCCTGTAAGTCGGCGACAGGGGAGAGCTACACCGAGCGTGGTACCCTTTTCACTGAAACCGTAAGGAGGATGGAAAATGAGCGTCATTAGTAAAATACTGAAAGGCGACAAGGTTATCTGGATCGTAGCCTTGATTTTGGGCGTCATCTCGCTGATTGTGGTGTATAGCGCCACCAGCGCTTTGGCGGTCTCGAAATACGAAGGCAACACCGGTCGTGTGGTGATGAAGCACCTGGGCATGCTGGTTTTCGGTTTCTTGATGATGATTGCCGGTTCGCGAATCAACTACAAGCGCTATGCGAAGCTGGCCTTGCTGCTGATGATTCCTTGTCTGGCCTTGCTGCTCTACACCTTGGTGTTTGGCCGCAACATCAACGACGCCAGCCGTTCCATCAATCTTGGTGGCTTCTCGTTCCAGCCCAGTGAGATGGCCAAGATCATCCTTATCACCTACTTGGCCCGTCAGATTATCATGATGGAAGGCTCGGTCTACAAGTTCAAGGACTTCCTTATCAAGTTGGCCGCGCCCATCCTGCTGACCGCCGCCTTGATCTTCTCTGAGAACCTCTCGACCGCTGTCATCCTGATTGCCGTATGCATGGTGCTGCTCTTCATCGGAAGGGTGAAATTCCTGCATATCATGGCTTTGGTCGGTCTCTGCGTCATCGGCATGGGTGCCTATCTGGGCTTTGATGCCGTGAAGACAGGCATTCAAAACCGTAAGGGTGTCAAGGCGCAGCAGGAAGCTGTGGCTCATGGTGAGTCGGTTGAATACAAGGAGAAGCAGAACCGTATCCAGACTTGGGCCAACCGCCTGAAATCGATGGGCGAGGACAAGGAGAAAGTGGATCCTTTCGACGACAAGCACATGCAACGCACCTATGCCGACATCGCTGTGGCTTCGAGCTCCATCTTCGGCAAGGGTCCGGGCAAGAGCGAACAACGCAACTTCCTGCCGCATCCCTATTCCGACTTCATCTATGCCATCATCGTGGAGGAATATGGACTCATCGGAGGCATCATCGTGCTGTTGCTCTATGTCATCCTCTTCACGCGGGTGTTGCGCATCGTCATCAAGCGTCCGCTCACCTTTGGCGCCCTCATGGCCTTTGGGTTGGGCTTCTTGGTCATCCTGCAAGCCATGATCAACATGGGGGTCTCCATAGGCCTGTTGCCCGTCACGGGACAGCCTTTGCCCTTGGTGAGCATGGGTGGCACTTCATTGATGGCCACGGGTCTCATCATCGGCATGATCCTGAGCGTCACCCGAAGCATGGAAGACGAGGAAATGAACAAGGAACAGGAAATACAAGCCATAACGGAAACAACTGAAACTATTGAAGATGAAACAGAACCTGAAAGTCGTGATTAGTGGTGGTGGCACGGGCGGACATATCTTTCCCGCCATTGCCATTGCGGATGCCTTAAAGCGTAGATTCCCCGAGGCCGACATCCTCTTTATCGGTGCGAAAGGCCGTATGGAGATGGAGCGCGTGCCCAAGGCGGGTTATCCCATCGAGGGCCTGTGGATCAGCGGATTCACCAAGGATTTGTCGGTGTTGAGTCTGCCTTTCAAGCTCATCAGCAGCCTGAGCAAGGCCCGCCGCATCTTGAAGCGTTTCCAACCCGATGCTGTCATCGGCGTGGGTGGTTTCGCCAGTGGTCCCACCTTGAAGGCTGCTAACTGGTTAGGCATCCCTACCATCATCCAGGAGCAGAACTCCTATCCGGGCAAAACGAACCGCAACGTGGGCCAGAAGGCCAAGGCCATCTGCGTGGCCTACGACCATCTCGACCAATGGTTCCCTGCCGAGAAGATACATTTCACGGGCAATCCTTTGCGGGCCAACATCGCCCTTAACGGTACACGTGAAGAGGCCGCTGCCTTCTTCAACCTTGACCCGGTGAAGCCTGTCGCCTTGTTGGTGGGTGGCAGCCAAGGGGCCTTGGGCATCAACAAGGGTATCAGCGCACAGCTGGCCGCCTTTAAGGACACCGACTTGCAGCTTATCTGGCAGACGGGCAAGACCTATATCACCCAGGCCCAAGAGGAAGTGAAGGCCTTGGGGTTGGAAAACCAAGTGAAGCCCACCGTCTTCATCGACCGCATGGACTTGGCTTACGGCTTGGCCAATGTGGTCATCTCGCGAGCCGGTGCCATGTCGATTTCGGAATTGGCCTTGGTGCAGAAGCCTGTCATCTTCGTGCCGCTGCCTACTGCCGCCGAAGACCATCAGACCAAGAACGCCCAGCAACTCGTCGACGCCGAGGCCGCCCTCATGGTGCGCAATGCCGATGCGGAGCAGGAACTCATTCCTGCGCTGTTCAAGCTGAAAGATGACAAGGCATTGCAAGACAAATTAAGCGAAAACATCGGCAAGTTCGCCCGTCCGAATGCCGCCGATGATATTGTGGATCAGATTATCAAAGCCATTGAATCATAAATGAATAACGGTGAAGGACATACAATCTACATGTTAGGTATCGGCGGCATCGGCATGAGTGCCTTGGCCCGCTACTACCATAGCCAGGGCTGCACCGTGGCCGGCTATGACCGCACGCCTTCCCCGTTGACGCGACAATTGGAGCGTGAGGGCGTGGCCATCCATTATGAAGACCAACCCGAACTATTGCCCGCCCTCATTGACTTCGTCGTATATACCCCTGCAGTGCCTCGCGACCTCAAAGAATTTGAGGTCTTGCGCCACCGCAACCTGCCCATCGTGAAGCGTTCAGAGGCCTTGGGCAAGGTCACGGAAGGACACTTCACCATCGCCGTGGCAGGCACGCATGGCAAGACCACCACCACGGCCATGGTCGCCCACATCTTGAACGAATGTGGAATGAACACCACCGCCTTCATCGGCGGCATCGCCAACAACTTCAACAGCAACTTGTTGCTGAGCAAGGAAAAGGAATTCGTTATCGTGGTGGAAGCCGACGAGTTCGACCGTTCCTTCCTCCATCTCCATCCCGACCTCAGCATCATCAACTCCATCGATGCCGACCATTTGGACATCTATGGCGACAAGCAGCATGTGGTGCAGGGCTTCAACGACTTTGCCCACCTCACCGAACGCAACGTCATCGTCAAGGAAGGTCTGGCCGTGGAGGCTTGGAACAAAGTCAGCTTTGGTTTCGGCGAGGGCAACGACTATCGGATTGAAAAGAAGTGGTCGAGTAGGGGCACCACCCAATTTGCCATCCTTTGTGAGGGTCGCGACTATGTCGTTACCCTACCCATGGCGGGCGACCACAACATACTGAATGCCACGGCAGCCTTCATCGCATCCCGAAAGGCTGGTATCGACGGTGAGGCCATAGCCAAAGCACTCTCCACCTTCAAAGGCGTGAGGCGTCGTTTCGACATCCGTGTGAACAATGAGAAGTACTGCTATATAGACGATTACGCCCATCATCCTGAGGAGATCCGTTCCTGCCTGACCGCGGTCAAAGATGCTTTTCCTGAGAAGCGTCTCACCTTGGTCTTCCAGCCCCATCTGTTCAGCCGCACGCGCGACTTTATGGACGAGTTTGCCTCCGTTTTCGGCTTGGCCGACGAGCTCATCCTGCTGGATATCTATCCTGCCCGCGAGAAGCCCATCGAAGGTATCACCTCGGCGGCCCTGTTGGAGAAGGTGCAACTCGCTGACAAGAAAATCTGCTCGAAGTCGGAGTTGGTTGGATTGATCGAGAGCGAGAAGCCCGAACTGCTCATCACCATGGGTGCCGGCGACATCGACCGTTTTGTTGAACCTCTTGAAGAACTGATAAAGACATGGTAAAGAAGATATTAAGCATATTGTTGTGGGTCGTTACGGCTGCCGGAATCGTGTTGCTGTTCGTTTTCGCGCGCGAGAACTATTTGAAGGCTCCTGTGAAGTCTGTCCAACTGATTACAGACACTGATACAGGCTTTGTGAGGAAGACCGTCTTGCATGATGAGATCGAGCGGCTTTGCAACAAGAGAAACATCGGTACCATCGACATGATGTCCATCAAGAAAGTGATGGACGACAACTCGTGGATTGAGAGCAGCGCCTCATATATCGACCTCGACGGCACGCTTAATGTCAGCTTCAAGGAATATGAGCCGTGGTTCAGGGTGTATGGCAAGAATGGCCGTTCCGTTTATGTCACTCGCAACGGCGTTGTCATTCCCCCGAGCCGCATCTATACGCCCTATGTGTTGGTGGCCAGCGGCAACTTCGAGCTGAGGAGCGACTCGGTCGCCTATCGCCTCAACGATAGTCTCGACAGCGACAAGAACCTGCTCAACGCCTTGCATTGGTGCGGTGCTATCGAGGATAACGACTTCGTGAGCCATTGCATCGGGCAGCTGTATTGCAACAAGAAAGACATGTTTGAGATCACAGTGAAAGGCTTTGACGGCAGGGTGATTGTGGGCGACACCTGCGATGCTGCCGACAAACTGAACCGTCTGGAAGTCTTCATGAAGCAGCGCATCAA
>JAEEGL016817863.1_pt1 | contig 26382 bp, 23 predicted proteins | sample 9134231 | NCBI WGS metagenome assembly JAEEGL01 (sample SAMN16246548, study PRJNA631951) | gut metagenome | biome: gut microbiome; feature: rumen; material: fiber-attached | host: Bos | place: Iran: Karaj | collected 2018-10
ACAACTTTTACGAAAATCTACAGAAACAATACGGTACAATAGTGGCATTAACGGATAGGCTGAAAAGTACGGTGATAACTAATAAGGAGCAATAATAACGGTTGAACCCTGTTATTCCCGACGTTAAAGTCACTGAGCTAAAAGGATACGGGAGAATATAAATTAAAAGAACAGACTAATAGGAGCTGTGAAGAATGGGATAATTTTTAATCCCATTTTTTCACAGCTCCGTTTTTTTTGGGGGGCCCCTTTTTTGACCACAAATGACCACTTAAAAACTGTGGTCAAACGAGCCATTAAATTGACATCCTTCCCTATATATGTTATCATGTGTTATAAGGGGTTTTAGGCGAATCAGAAGGAGGTAAGAAAGATGGTAAAATTCTATATATGTGAAACATGCAAAAACATAATAACAAAGATAGTGGACTCCAAGGTACCGGTAGTATGCTGCGGCAAGCCCATGAAAGAGCTCGTGCCCGGAGCAGTGGACGGAGCGCTGGAGAAACATGTGCCGGCAGTGACAATAGAAGGAAATACAGTAAAGGTACAGATAGGTGAAGTGATACACCCGATGCTCGCAGAGCACTACATACAGTTCATAGCTCTGGAGACCAAGAACGGAGTCCAGATCAAGAACCTCAAGGCAGGGGAAGAGTCCAAGGCTGAATTCATACTCGCTGACGGTGATGAGGCAGTGGCAGTGTATGAGTACTGTAACCTGCATGGACTGTGGGTGAAGAAAATCAAGTAATAGAGTAAAAAATTATTGTGTTCGTTTTGAAGCAATATATGATTCAAGTAAGAAGTGAAAGGAAAACTATGAAATGAAGGTTTTATTTTCAGATGGATATGTTTTAGCAGGATACGAGGATGTTTTTCCTACTTTTAAGTATAAAATATTAACAATAAGCGTGAGTTGTGGAGAAGATCGCCCGGATATAATAGGTATTTGTAGGATAACAAGCGTAAATATTGAATTGGATGAAAAGAATGTCCTTGACAATGAAGTGGTTGACACTTGTAGTTTTGACGAGAATATAGTTCAAGATGCAGAAACAAAACTATACAATTATGTTTTAAAATATGAGTATAACAAAAATAATGATAATTGGGCACAAGAGGTTATAGAGGATATAGCTAGAGTGACAGGATCAAGTGATAGTATAATTCACTTGGCATAATATGACAGATGAATGGGCTAGGTGGCAACGTTAACGATAAAAAGGTATTTGGGTCCATAAAAGTAATTCATCTAGTTTAATGACATAAGTACAAGGATTAGTTCTCTGGAGGTGTTGTCTATGGCATTTGATGCACATGAGGAAAGAGTGCGAGAACTCTTTAATCGAAAAATTTATAATGTTCCTCGTAATCAAAGAAGATATGTATGGGATAAAGATAATTGGCAGGAACTCTTTGATGATATATTGGCCGTAGTAAAGGGTATACTTCCGTCTCATTTTATTGGTAGCATTGTTTTGAAGACAGATTTTATGGTAAATGGGTTACCACAGTATTCAGTAATAGATGGTCAACAAAGGACAATTACGTTATCAATTTTTTTTACTTGTATTATGTTTTGGATGAAGAAAATGGGCATGAACGATGATTTTAATGGAACTGTGCCGTATGTAATAGCTAAAGATGATAAGAACAAAGATACCACTATGGTAAAGGCTGAGAGTAATGGGTCATTAGAAAGTATTATTTGTGCTATTGTTGAAATGCCTGAAGAAACCGCAAAAAAGACGTCTATTACTTCAGTAGTTGAGGGAAATCTGTTAAATAAATCCGACAAAAATATTGGTGATGCGTTCAAGTTTTACTCAAATGCTATCTATAGTTTATATGAATCAGAAGGAAAAGATATTCAGATTTTCATAAAACTGAGAGATGCCGTACGAGATATTTCTTTTATTAATATCACAGCTACAACGGAAGAAGATTCATATACGATTTTTGAAATACTAAATGCTAGAGGATTGGATCTGGAGGATCATGAACTTCTTAAAAACTATATCATGCGATATATCCAACCAGAGGCTAATAGAGATAAAGCAAAATTAGAGTGGGGACAAATAGAATCTAAATTAGGTCATTCTAATCTTAAAGATTTTGTTCGACACTATACTACTCATAGATATGGCGATAGTAGAAATAGAACGGAGACATCTGATTATAAAATAATACAGGAACAAAATAGAGGAAAAGATACAATACAACTTCTCAGAGACTTAGAACGTAAAGCAGAATATTATTTGAAATTGGTTGCACCAATGAAAAACGGAGAAAATCAGAATTGCTCTGATATAGAGTACAAAGTATACTCTTTTTTTAGAAAAAATAGACAAAAACAGATGCGGCCAGTATTATTGAGTTTAATTACAAAAAGATATGAAGAAAAACTAGATGAGAAACTGTATGAAAATACTATTACTTTTTTATATAATTTTTATGTCTGCTATAATATAATAGGAGAAGAAAATTCAAATAGACTTACAAATACTATAAATAAATATGCTGCTCAAATCAACGAAGATGGATCTGAAACGGTAATTAATCATTTTGTAGAGGAACTTAGAAAAAAGCTTCCAACCGAAAATATGTTTATTAATGCCTTTAAAAATGTAGGTTGGTCACATCACGATAGTATATACTCAGGAGAGAAGAATAAGAATCGAGTTCAAATAGTATTGGAGATCCTGGAACGGTACAATAATCATGGTAATTGTATTGAAGATTTTACTATTGAACATATATTACCAGACTGCAGTAATTCTACAAATGGGCAAATTGGAAATTTGATTCCCTTAGAAAATTTTTTAAATGAACGCTGTAAAACAAAAACTATAGATAAAAAACTAATAATATATACGGAATCCTCCTATGTTTCGGCAAGATTATTTAGTGAGCGATTTAAAAACAATGAGTTTGATCCTAGTAAAAGGACGGATTATTTAGCAAAAATTTTCTATGAAAAAATATTACAATTATAAGGGGAAGATAATTCGGTTAAGGATTTAAAATTGTAATGACAAGATAAAAGTTTGAATAAGAAATACTATGGACTACCGTTATCTTGATTTTCTTTTAAGTAATAACGAATACTAGGATAATATAAAAAAGGGAAAAAGTATGAACATTGTGTTTTTATGGGATGAGAGAATAAATAAAACAAATGTTGGGGTTCCTTTAGGGGGAAAGTATGATATATCTTATAATATGAATGAAAAACTACTTATCATAAAAAAGACTAAAGATTATTACAATATCTGGGATAAAAATGTCATAGAGGATTTTGTGGCTATTGTTGGTGAAAATGGGTCTGGAAAGACGAATCTTATGAATGTTTTAATGGAGGATCTTAATGCATTAAAACTAAATGATTCAAATGATAGGTTTTCGTTTATTATTGCTATAGATAATGATGATCAAATAAAAGTATATTCTAATATAGCCATATATAGGATTGAGTCAGAGAATGGTGTAACAGTCAATAGAGGGAAAACCACAGATTTATTAAATCGATTTGAAGTGGCATACTTTAACAATCAGTTTTCACTGAGGGATTACTACGAGGAAGGTAGATGTAGCTTTGATTATTCTTTGGGATATGTAATCAAGCATGATGGAAAACGTAATCGGGAGATGAGTCATCAAGATTCTCCGGATGACGTAATAGGAAATTATTCAAAGATAGAAAACCATAAAATTATTAATTTCTTATATTGTAGTTCTAAAGAAATAGTTAATGATAATGAGATAGAGTATCCTTTTATGTTTCCTCAGATAATTAACATTAGCATTACCGATAGTGATTATAATTATAATTATACTTTTGAAAGTATTAAAAAAGAATTAGAATCAAGAAAAAATGAGCAAACTAAACAAAATTACTATGAAATTAGTCATATAAAACAACTAAATGAATTGAGTGCTAGTTTGAATGACTTGCGAAGATGTTTTGAATGGGAAAATAAGATTTGTTTTGAATTGATTCTCATGCTTATGAGAAGACTATGCGTAGATCAATATGTTGGGGATTTTAAGCATACTCAAGTAAAGCATGTTTTAGAGATTTCTAAATGTCTTTGTATGCAATTATCGGAAGACAATATAAAAGAAAAACTCAAAGAATTTATAGACGAATTAATGTCGTGTCCCGATATAAATGAGGGGGATAAGTATGGGGAAATAGCTCCGGTTCAGACATTTATTAAATGGATTGAGGAAAATCAGACATTCATTACATATAATAAAACGTCAGATATACTTACAATTAAAGTAAATGAAGATACACGGAGTTTTATGTTAGGCCTATTAGAAAATTACGGTAATTTAACAATTGCCTATCCGTTCTTACGATTTTCGTTTGGCTTAAGTTCTGGAGAATTAAACTACCTTAAGCTTTTTGCTGATTTGTTTCAGATAGCAGAGAAAAAAGAAGAATGGTCTTATATGAACCCATATAATCTCATACTACTTTTAGATGAAGCAGAGTTGACGATGCACCCTAGATGGCAGCAAAAATATTGCTCGTGGCTAAATAATTATTGCAATAAGATTTTTGAAGGGTTTAAGATTAAAATTATAGTAACTACACATTCTCCAATTTTACTTTCGGACTTCCCGTCTAGCAATGTTATATATATAAAAAATAAAGACGATGAAAAAAAATATTACAAAGATGCAGAACTTAAGCCGTTTGGAAGCAATATTACTACTTTGTATTCGGATTCGTTTTTTATGGATGCTGATGGGACCATAGGAAAACTTGCAAAGGATTATATAAATAATATAGCAAAAATGATACTGAAAAAAGAATATGAAAAGGAAGAGTTAGAAGCACGTATCGGGATTATAGGTGAGAAGATTTTTAGGATTAAACTTAAAGAATTAATTACAGAATACTATGATTAAGATTAAGATAAGTGAAAAAAACAAGGATGATATTAAACAGTTAGTTTTAGAAGCTATTAGTGGTTCGTCTAAAAAGGCTTTCTTAAATGTTTTACAAGATAGAACGAATAGAGAAACGTTACGAATTTCATTTCCAGATCTTTATGAAATGCTTTACAATGAAAATGATGGGAGTGTTAGCAAGGGAAAGATAAATAGTATCCTTTTTGCGGACAGACAAGGACTTGAAAAAATAATATCTAAGTTAGGAAAGATAAAAAATGATCAGATTAAGAGAGATATTACAGAAAAGATTTTTTGTTATGAGAGTTTTTCTTCAAGACAAATTTTTAAAAAAATAATCTGGCATATGAACGTATCTGTATGTCCGTATTGTAATAGGCAGTATGTAACTACCCTTGAGAACGATAATGTACGAGCACAAGTTGATCATTATTATGCCAAATCGGAATATCCATATCTTGCATTGTCTATCAATAATTTGATTCCTTGTTGTGGCGTATGCAATCAGATGAAGGGTGAAGCAGATATGCAAGACGATAATCATAGAATGTTTTACCCGTATGAAGAAGAAATAGGATATGATGCCTACTGGGCAGTCCAGATTGAAGAAGAAAGTGATTTCGTTAAAGTGTGGTCTGGAAAATCGGACAAATTTTCTATTGTGTTAAAGATGACGAAAAGTGCAGATGAATCTTTCGAAAAAAAAATGACAAACCAGATTCGACGACTAAACTTGGATAAGTTATATCAGTCCCATAAAGATTATGTAATAGATATTATTCGCGTTCATTATATTAATTCAAAATCAAGAATAAAAGATATATCTTCCATATTGGGAATGAATGAAAAAGAAGTAGAACGATTAAAGTATATGAATTATTTAAATAAAGATGATTGGGGAAAAAGACCATTAGCCAAGTTGACGCATGATATCGTTATGCAACTTGAACATCATGTGAGTAACAGTTAAACATAACGAAGATTTAAGACATAGCAAAGTCAGGTAATCATGATATACGTTAGAGGTTTATTACGGTGAATGAAGTGAGAGAAAAGAAAGGTTTTTATGAACCAAAAAGACTATTTCCTATTTTGTCTCCTAAACCACTAAAAATTAGCTGGATTTAATAAAAACATAAGCAGGAAAAATAATTGAAAAATAGAATGCTGTTCTCAAACAAAATAGGAGATGAACGGTTAGAGGATTATATGATGAATAGAAAGAAAGTTGTTAGATTATCTATAAAGATAATGATTGTTATAATAATGGTAATTGTTTTTATACTTATTAATGAAAGCATTGTTCAGAATAGGCAGAGTGAGTTTGAGTTTATTAGAACAAATAATGAGTTTGTGTATCAGGTTGATGATGTTTATACGGATGACGAATATTTCTATATAAAAGGGTGGTTTTTTGAATTAGAAAATGTTTTAAATAAAAGTAGAGATATTCATGAAAACCAGAATCTTGGTATTGTTTTATACAATATAAATGAAGAAAGAGAAACTTTTATAGATGGGACAGACAAACCACTAAGTGGTCTTTTGATGTCTGTTAGTCATAATGTTCGCAACGATATAAATGAATATTTTAATTGTGGCTATGATTATTCTGACTGCGGATTTGTGGCTAAGGTAAATAAATCTAAGATTGATTTAGAAAATGGGACGTATCATTTGATTTTAAAATATGATAAAGATATTGCTAAAAGTGCTGTAAATACAGATATTTATATTCACAAAGGAAGAGTTGAGTATTTTGATCCAAGCAATGGGGGATTATTAAATGTTGAAGGGACAGATTTAGAAAAAGTAATAAATGACGGATATTGTTTGGCAAATATGCCAAATCAACATATTTATCTGTATCAATACGGAAAAAAACTGTATTGGATTGCGGATAGGGATTATTGCTTTGAGAGTGACGGAGGTACACCTATTCAACTATATTTATATACGACGCAATATGATAAACTACCACAAAATAGAATTGATTCCGGATTTTATTGGGACAGTATAGGTGATAATTTTGAAGCTCATGAGTTAACAGAAACTTATGATTTTGGGGATTATAGAGTGAGTGTTAGGGATATTCCTGATGACTATGCCATAACTTGGATGGTAACAGGGTATTATGATGAAGAGAAATGGATATGGCAAAAGTATTTTATCCCGATTCATTTGTACAATCAGGCAGGTGCTGTACGGTGATTCCTATTAAGTATAGATAGTATTGCTATAATTATAACAATTAAGATGTTAAATATAAAATGTCATAGTAAGTGAAAGGGAAACATCGTCATATGAAGCATATATTAATTGTTTCTCAATATTTTTATCCAGAAACATTTAGAATAAATGATATTGCAAAAGAATGGATTAAGAGAGGATATAAAGTAACTGTTGTTACAGGAATCCCTAATTATCCACAAGGATATTATTATGATGGATATAGTAAAAAGGAAAAAAGGAAAGAAAAATGGAATGGAATAAATATCTATAGACTGCCTATTGAACCTAGGAAAAACGGAAAAGTTAATCTTGTCAAAAACTATATATCTTTTGTATTAGCAGGAAGAAAATGGGTTAAGGAAACCAATTTAAAAGCGGATGTTGTTTTTACTTATGAAGTCTCACCAATGACACAGGCACTTGTAGGTGTATGGTATGCAAGAAAACATAGAATTCCACATATATTATACGTTACTGATCTTTGGCCAGAAAATGTTGAAATTATTACAGGGATACATAATAAGTTTTTTTTGGCACCGATACAAATGATGGTTGATTATATTTATAAACGTTCCTCTTATATTTTGACTTCTTCAAGGAGTTTTGTTAAGGCTATAAGACATAGAAATATACCAGAAAATAAAATAGAGTTTTGGCCACAATATGCAGAGGATTTTTATAAACCAACTGAAAGAGTGAATTGTTCATTTATCCCTGATGATGGAGTATGCAATCTTATTTTTGCTGGGAACATTGGCTTTGCACAAGGTTTAGATATTCTTCCTAAAACTGCAGCAGTATTGTGTAATAAAGGCATAATAGTAAGATTTACTATTATAGGAGATGGTAGATATATGCCTGAATTAAAGATGTTAATAAAAAAATTGAAAGTAGATAATTTTTTCAGCTTTATTGACAGAAAGCCTGCTGATGAAATACCTGCTTTTTTGGCTGCAGCTGACGCATTATTAATAACGTTGTCAAAAAGCGAGGTGTTTTCAATTACGGTTCCAGCAAAAACACAGTCATGTTTAGCATGTGGGAAACCGATTATTGTTTCTGCCGATGGAGAAGTTCAGAATATCATTAAAGAAGCCCGAGCAGGATTTGTAAGCGATGCAGAAGATGTCGATGGACTTGCTAATAATATTATTTCCTTTATTAAATTGGAAAAGGAACAGAAGGAAGAACTTTCAAAGAATGCTCTTTTATATTCGAAAACTCATTTTGATAAAAATACTCTTCTTAATAGAATGGATCAGATAATTGAAGGAGGACTATCTAATGTCTAGTTTTAATGGAGCAACGTTACTTATTACAGGAGGCACAGGAAGTTTTGGAAATACAGTGTTAAAACATTTTTTAAAGTCTGATATTGGTCAAATACGTATTTTCTCACGTGACGAAAAAAAACAGGACGATATGAGGCATGAACTTCAAGCAGAATACCCAGATTATGCGAACAAAGTGAAGTTTTTTATTGGAGATGTTAGAGATCCAAGATCTATAGCGGATGCTATGCCGGGAGTTGATTTTATTTTTCATGCGGCGGCACTTAAACAGGTTCCGTCATGTGAATTCTTTCCGATGCAAGCTGTAAAAACGAATATAGAAGGTACCGACAATATGCTTCATGCCGCTATTGAAGCTAAAGTAAAACGTGTTGTTTGCCTTTCAACGGATAAGGCGGCTTATCCGATAAACGCTATGGGGATTTCTAAAGCTATGATGGAACACGTTATTGTAGCCAATGCGCGCGTTGCTGCTGAACGAGGGAATACCATCATCTGCTGTACTAGATATGGCAATGTTATGTGTTCTCGAGGGTCGGTTATTCCTTTATTTATTGATCAGATTAAAGCTAAAAATCCAATAACTATTACGAATCCAGAAATGACAAGATTTCTTATGAATCTTGATGAAGCGGTTGAATTGGTTAAGTTTGCCTTTGAAAATGCAAATCCTGGGGATTTATTTGTTCAAAAAGCAGATGCAAGCACAATTGGAGACTTGGCAAAAGCAGTTCAACAATTGTTCGGAGACACAGGGACAAGGATTATCGGAACAAGGCACGGGGAAAAATTATATGAGACTTTGTTGACAACTGAAGAACGTTTAAGAAGTGAAGATATGGGCATGTATTTCCGCGTATCTGCTGACAATCGTGATTTAAATTATGATAAATACTTTATAAAAGGTCAGGTGCTGACTCAAGCAAATGAAGCATATACTAGTCATAATACGATTCGTTTGGATGTGGATGGAATAGTAAAAAAACTTCTTACTACGGACTATGTTCAGAAAAAATTAAAGGAATTTGAATGAAAGAGGAATGAAGATGAAGTTTTTAGTATTAGGGTGCAATGGAATGGCAGGCCATACAATTAGTCTGTATTTAAAAGAGCAAGGACACGAGGTTTATGGGTTTGATAGAAAGAAGTCTAACATCATTGAAAGTTTAATCGGGGATGCAACTAATGCCGATTTAATTAAATCAATTATAGGCATAAATAAATATGATAGTGTTATTAATTGCATTGGGTTGCTTAATCAGTTCGCAGAAAACAATAAAGCTAAAGCAGTATATTTAAATAGTTATCTACCACATCAACTAGCTGAGATTACTGAAGGGACAAATACACAAGTGATACATATGAGTACAGACTGTGTGTATAGTGGGAAACGTGGACAGTATACAGAAGAAGATTTTAGGGACGGAGAATCTTTTTATGATCGTTCTAAAGCTTTGGGAGAATTGGATGATGATAAGAATATAACCTTGAGAAATTCTATTGTAGGACCTGATATAAATAAGGATGGAATTGGATTGCTTAATTGGTTCTTGCAACAAAAGGGGGAAGTAACAGGATATACTGGTGCGATATGGACTGGACAAACTACTCTCCAACTTGCTAAGACTATGGAAGCTGCAGCGCAAGAAAAAGCCCATGGTTTATATAATACTGTTCCTGAAACAAGTATTACTAAATATGAACTTTTAGAGTTATTTAATAAGTATATTCGTAAAAAGAAAGTTACTATAATTCCTGTAAATAGGATGGCAGCTGATAAATCTCTTAAACGTACACGTTGGGATTTTAATTACAGAATTCCGGATTACGAGCAAATGATAACAGAATTGGCAGGTTGGATTAGGGGACATAAAGAATTATATCCACATTATGAGATTTGATTGCGAGGAGATTAGTATAATGGAAGCAAAGAAATTGCGTTTGATGACTATTGTAGGTACTCGGCCTGAAATAATAAAAATGTCTGAAATAATAAAAAAGGCTGATAAATATTTTGAACATATTCTTGTTCATACAGGGCAAAACTATGATTATGAACTTAATAAAGTCTTTTTTGATGATTTAGGACTTCGTGAACCTGATTATTATTTAGGTGTAGTTGGAAATAATCTTGGTCAAACTATGGGAAATGTTATTTCCAAATCGTATGAGTTGATGGATAAACTGAGACCGGATGCTGTTATAGTGCTTGGTGATACTAATTCTTGCCTTTGCGTTATTGCAGCAAAACGTTTGAAAATACCAATATTTCATATGGAGGCGGGTAATCGTTGCAAAGATGAAAACCTTCCGGAAGAAGTTATACGTCGTATCGTAGATGTTACCAGTGATGTGAATCTCTGTTATTCAGAGAATGCTAGAAGATATATTCTTGATACGGGTGTTAAGCCTGAATATACTTATGTAGTAGGATCTCCTATGGCGGAAGTCCTTGAAAAATATCATAAAGAAATAGAGGAAAGTAAAATTCTTAATAATCTAAATTTAGAGGCGGGTAAGTATATTCTCCTTTCAGCACATCGAGAAGAAAATATTGATATTGAAAATAATTTTATTAGTCTTATGAACGCAATAAATGCAATGGCAGAGAAATATAATATGCCTGTTTTATATTCTTGTCATCCAAGAAGTCAAAAGATAATTGATTCAAGAAAATTTGTTTTTAACGAGAAAGTAGTTCGGCATAAACCCTTTGGATTTTTTGATTATAATAAACTTCAAAAAAATGCTTTTTGTGTTGTTTCAGATAGTGGAACTCTTCCTGAAGAAAGTGCATTTTTTAAATTTCCTGCGGTTTCTATTAGGACAAGTACTGAACGTCCGGAAGCGATGGAAAAAGGAGTGTTTTCAATTGGAGGAATTTCGACAGAACAGGTCTTGCAGACGGTTGAATTAGCAGAGAACATGCATAGAAATGGTGATGATGCTATAGACGTTCCAGCTTATATAGACACAAATGTAAGTACAAAAGTTATAAAAATAATTCAAAGCTATGTGGGAATTATTAATAACTTGATTTGGAGGAAACAAGTTTGAATATAGCAATTGTTAATTCTGTATCAGATAGAAGTACGGGAAAGATTGCAAGCGGTCTTCAAGAATATTTGAATAAGCAAGGACATTCTTGCTACTTGTGTTATGGACATGGGAAAAAAATAAAGAAAAAGAATACTTATAGAATAGATACAGTTCTAGAACACTATGTTCATGCTTTGTTATGTAGAATAACGGGTATTCAAGGGGTTTATTCTTCATTTGCGACTATACGATTAATTTCATTTCTTCGGAAAAACAAAATTTCTGTAATATATGGAATAGGCTTGCATGGATACTATCTTAACGAAAAGATGTTTTATAAATATATTATCAAAGACGATATTAGCTTTGTGTATATAATGACAGAAGAATATGCATTTTTAGGGAAATGTGGCTACAGCAATGGATGTACAAATTATTTAAATGGTTGTGGAAATTGTCCGCAAATTAAAGAATATCCGAAAAGTCTGTTTTTTGACAGAACAAAAGAAATGTTTAAAATTAAAAAGTTTGCTTATGCACATATTAAAAGAAAAGTATTTGTTGGACCAGAATATACTATACTTGCAGGAAAAAAATCTCCGTTATTAAGAGGAATAAAAACAGAAATAATTGATGAGGCCATTAATGTAGATTTTTATAAGCCTAGAAAATATGACAACTTATTGGAAGAACTTAGAATTGATGCAAACAGAATTATAATTCTTTGTATAGCGCCGCTTTCTTATGAAAGAAAAGGTGTAAGGTTTTTTATCGAACTTGCTAAAAAATTTGAAGGCAATAACCGTTATATTTTTGTTCATGTTGGATACGATTCAAATAATAAAGCAGATTTACCCGGTAATTTATTAGTTATTGGGTATGAATCTGATCAAAATAGATTGGCAATGTACTATTCGATGGCAGATTTATTTGTTTTTCCTAGCTTGCTTGATACAATGCCTAATGCTTGTCTTGAAGCGTTAGCTTGTGGTACACCTCTTTTATGCTTTAATACATCCGGAATGCCTTTTTTGGGGGATGATACCGTTGCGACTTTTGTTGACGAAAAGAATGTTGAGAAAATGGCAGAGGTGGTAAGAAACACAGGGAAAAAACAAAAAAGCGTAATAGATTGTTGCCGAAAATATGCAGTAAAAAGATATGATAATAAATTGTATTATAAAAAATTGTTAGATTTGGCAATAAGTTTGGAGGAAAAACGATGATACATTTTAATGTACCAGCATTTGTTGGAACAGAGTTTGTATATATGCAGGAAGCCGTAAATAATCACAAAATATGTGGAGATGGCATTTTTACAAAAAAATGTGATGAATGGATTCAAAACAAATTTAAAACACCTAAAGCAATGTTAACTACTAGCGGTTCGTCAGCTCTTGATATGGCAGCTCTGCTATGCGATATACATAAAGGGGATGAAGTTATTCTTCCCAGTTACACATTTGCTAGTACTGCAAATGCATTTGTTTTAGCGGGAGCCACTCTTGTTTTTGTTGATATTAGGCCTGATACAATGAATATTGATGAAAACAAAATTGAAGAAGCTATTACACCAAAGACAAAAGTGATTTGTCCGGTTCATTATGCAGGTGTATCTTGTGAAATGGATGCAATTATGGCTATTTCTAAAAAGTATAATCTAAAAGTTGTTGAAGATGCTGCACAGGCTGTTATGAGCACCTATAAAGGTAAACCTCTTGGTACTATAGGTGATTTTGGGTGTTTTTCTTTTCATGAAACCAAAAACTATACTATGGGAGAAGGCGGAGCGATACTTATTAACAAAGTAGAATATATAGAAAAAGCAGAAATACTTAGAGAAAAAGGAACGAATCGTTCACAATTTTATCGTGGTCAGGTGGCAAAATATAATTGGATTGATTTTGGAGACAGTTATCTTCAAAGTGATTTAAATGCAGCTTATCTATGGGCACAATTAGAAAAGGCAGATGAAATTAATAATAATCGATTGATTACTTGGAAAACATATTGGGATGCGTTTAAGCCTTTAAAAGAAAAGGGATTAATTGAGTTGCCTACTATCCCGAAAGATTGTACCCATAATGCACATATGTTTTATATTAAATGTAAAGATCTTGATACAAGACAGGCGTATATTAATTATATGAAGGAACAGGACATTTTATGTGTCTTTCACTATGTTCCACTTCATAGTGCTCCGGCAGGATTAAAATTTGGACGATTCTCTGGAGAGGATAAGTATACAACTTTCGAAAGCGATAGATTAGTACGGCTTCCAATGTATTATAATATTGATAAAATGGATATAGAAAAGGTAATAGATTGCACATTAAACTTTTTTAAAAACTTATAGGAGGCTTTAATAATGAAAGCATCTGTTGCATTAACAACCTATAATGGTATGGGTAATATAAAAGAATTACTAGATTCGATAAAAAACCAGAAGGTATTACCGGATGAAGTGATTATTGTAGATGATTGTTCAACAGATAACACGTATGAATATGTTTTAGATTATATAAAAAATAATAAACTGAATAATTGGAAAGCATATAGAAATGAAAGCAATATTGGATGGAGAGCAAATTTTAGAAAAGCATTTCAATATTGTACTGGAGATTTGGTCTTCCCTTGCGATCAAGATGATATATGGATGAATTATAAAATCAAAGAAATGAAAAGCGTGATGGAAGCAAACCCAGGGATTAAGTTATTACTCTCTAATTATATTGAATTAAATAATGATAGAAAGGATAGGGTGAAGGTAAAAGGACTTTCGAAAAACGATTTATCTTTAAATAAGTGTAAGTTTAAAGCTAATTCATTGATTGAGATGAGACCAGGTTGTACAACATGTGTACATAAGGATTTAATCAATGAAATGCTTGAAAACGATAGAATCGAAATTGCTCATGATACAATGCTTTGGGGTTATGCAACTATAGATAGTTCTATTTTTTTGTATAATAGAATAACTATGCAATACAGAAGACATGTTGATAGTGCTTCGGCTCCTCAAAAACAATTAGGGATAAGCAGAAGGTTGAACGAACTGAAGTTTGAATATAAAGTTTGTAAGTTTTTTAAAAACATTTGTCAGCAGCGAAAGAATAATAAACGAGCAAATATATTAAATTCTCAATTGAAATTTTATAAAAAAAGAATCGAATTGATAAGGGAAAGGCGTTTTTTTGCAATGGTAATATTTGCTATAAATAATTATTATCATTATGCAACAATTAGAAATATGTTATCTGATTTTTATATTATTATTTTAAATAAAAAATAAATAATTATCCGAAGTCATTTTTTAAGATTATAATAGGGGTTTCTGATTAATAGGAAAAAAAATGAAAGCTATAAACATTAGTAGTTTAAGAAAAATCGAATATAAAAAGGCTATTATTTTTCTATGTGGTTTTTTTTCTACTATGCCGATAATTGCTCTTCCAATATTTGGACGGTATATTTCACTTTTTTCTGTATTTTTTTTAATAGAAATGGCTTTTTTAGTTAAAGATATATTGGCTTTTAAAAAAGTACAGTTGGGATTTTATATAAAAAAGTATTTACTATGGCTTTTTATTGCAATGATCTCTAGTTGCTGCGGCTTGGTGATATCTCTTAAATACCCGGAATTAAGAATAACTTTCAGTTATATTCCTAAAATTTTGATATACATTGTTTTTGCAATTAGCTGGAAAGCCACGACACCGATTGATGAGAACAATAATGCTTTATGTAGAGGATTATTGTATGGATGTATTATAAACATGATATGGGGTATAGTAGATGCTAGCGGTTGGTATATTGCTCAAGTGTCAATTAGTAATAATGTATTTTCCGGGTACATGATAGCAAATAAATTGAATTATATAGGTTTACCCCAAGCAAGTGGATTATATAGAACAGGTGGATTAAATTACGATCCTGCACATTTGGGTTTTTTATGCCCTTTTTTAACGCTATATTCCCTAAAAACTAAAAAATATAAATTAGTGTTATTATCGTTTGGAGGATTGCTAGCTAGTGCATCTACCACAGGATTTGTATGTTCGGGATTGATAGTTTTTATATGGATGATAAAAAACCATTTGTCAAATAAAAGAAAGCAAGCTAAATCGACCACAAAGAAAATTGTTGCGTGCACAGTATTTGTTGTAAGCATTATAATAGTTGTGATAGTATTTAGAGCATCAATAGTTAAAGTGGTTAGCAAAGCGGTAAATTTGTTTTATGACCGTGTAACAACAACTTACTTAAATCAAAGTGATGACTTTGAACGAGCTGGTGGACCACGAGCAGATTTTATTAGATATTTGCCGGAAGCAGTTTGTAAGGTAGGTCCATTTATGTTTTTTGGTACTGGATTAGGGACATCTTCTTATGGATATACACATACTGAATATGTAGCTCAGGCTTTGGGAAAAAAGCAAGATGCAATTTATGATATAGAAAATACATATCTTGCATATTTACTAGATACTGGGATACTTGGCTTCGGACTCTTTTTCTATTTTATGATCAAAGCATTTAGCTTTTTTAAGAAAAAATGCAAATATAAAGGGGCCTCTCTTACAGATTATATTTCATATGCAGGAATAGTTGCGATGCTGTTATCATTTTTATTTTATCATTATATTTTATTTGCGCCCCAAATGTTGCTTTTGGTAGTAGCATTAACTCAGGCGGATGGTAATGATAGTTTTGATGAAATGGTTAAAATATATAATTAAATAATTGTTTTGTGGCTAGTATTGAAGTAAATTTATTCGAATATCTCCTACGAAGTGAATAATTTGATAAAGCTTATATATTATGGATGCTATGATAAGTAGTCTTGATTAATAAAATTCATGAAAATATTTTGTTATAAATATGAAAATAGGGTTTTAACTAAATCTTAAAGATAGGTAATTAATGAAATAAGAAAACGAAAAAAGTACAGATGAAAGATGAGCGAAAGAATATGAAATTAGTGTTTATATGTCATGGCATAGGAAATGGTGGGGCAGAAAGGGTTTTTACGACTATAGCAAATCATATTAGTGAAATGGGGCATAAGGTTATAATAGTTACAACTAATCCGTCAAACAATGATTATGTTTTGCATAATAAAATTGATCATATAGAAGCATATCAAGAATCGGGTAATCGAATCTCAAGAGTATTAAACAGATTGAAAACTATAAGAAAAGTAGTAAAAGAGATTAAACCGGATTGTGTGATTTCGTTCTCGGCAGTTTGTAATATACAGGCTCTCTTGGCACTTACTTTGATAAAAAAGAAGATTATTATTTCAGAAAGGACTGATCCGAGTCGTTATCCTGAAAGTAAGATTTATAAAATTCTGAGATGGGTATTATATCCTAAAGCTGATAGAATTGTTTTTCAGACAAGAATGGCTAAAGAGTATTTTGGAAAAAAAATACAAAAAAAAGGGATTATTATAGAAAATCCTATTAGAAGTAATTTGCCGGAACCGCAAATAGTTAGAACTGAGAAAATAATAATTGGCGTAGGAAGCCTGTGTGAACAGAAAAATTGGTTTGTTGCGCTAAAAGCATGTGAGCTCTTTTTTAAGAAAAATCCAGATTATATATTTGAGATTTATGGGGAGGGAGAAGATAGAGATGCCTTATTAGAATATATTAGGGAAAGAGATATTCTTAAAAGTAGAGTATTTTTAAAAGGGTTTTGCAGTACCATTGAGGATAAACTAAAAATTGCAAAGATATATATATCTAGTTCTGATTATGAGGGTATTTCAAATTCGATGCTTGAAGCTTTGGCTTTGGGGACGCCAGTTATCTGTACAGATTGTCCTGTAGGAGGAGCCAAAGCTATGATAGACCATAAAAAAAATGGTATTCTTGTACCTGTTGGTGATTATAAATCTATGAGTAAAGCTTTAATCTTATTAGCCCAAAATGATGATATATGTCAGAAACTATCTAGAGAAGCCATAAGAGTTAGGGAAAAGTATTCTGAAAATATAATCGTAGACACTTGGGTAAATTTAATTAATATGGTATTGAGTAGTTAAAAGAGGAGACCAGTGATGAAGAGATTAAAAGAAAAAATAAAGACCATAATATCAAGAATGATAGAGGCAGATGCTATTAATATGAGCACATGTTTCCTGCATCAAAAAACATTTTCGGATTTAAAAAATATTTGTGAAGGAAAAGAAATTGTAGTTTGTGGAGCAGGGCCTTCTTTACAAAAATATCAGCCAATAGAGGGAGCTATACATATAGCCGTTAATAGGGCATTTATGTACGAAAAAGTCGATTTTGACTATATTTTTTCTCAAGATTATGAAGGGTTATATATGGTTCGGAACGAGCTGATAAACTATAGACCAGATAATTGTGTAAAACTTCTTGGGACGCAGTACGGATTACCCGAAAAAGAGATCCCGGAATCATTGGTAATTAAGTGTAAGGCTCGAAGATTTATTACGGATTCTTATATATATGGGGATGGTTTTAAAAGTAAGTTTATAAGAGATATTGATAGGTTGCCAATTGGTAATATGCCTAATGTTGGTCTGTCAGTTATGCAATTGGCATTATTTATGAATCCAGTAAGGATATATATTGTTGGATGTGACATCTCTGGAGGGCATTTTTGTAATCCTAACATGAGCGAAAAAGAAATAAAAGATATGAATAAGATGCTTGATAAAACTTGGTCAGAAAATCATCAACGTCTTTTAGATAAATGGAAAGAATTGAAGGATTTTGCAAAGATATACTATCCGGATACCGAGCTCGTTTCTATTAATCCAGTAGGATTAAAAGGAATATTTAGAGATATTTACCAATGATAAGGATATGCTATATTTATGAGCAGGACAAAAAATGCTAAAAGAAATATAATTGCTGGTGCTTTATATAAAATTGTAGAATTAGGCACTCCGTTTGTTACACGAACTATGCTATTATATTATCTTGGATTTGAATATTTAGGATTAAGTAGTTTGTTTGTGTCAATTTTACAAGTTTTGAATCTGGCTGAACTTGGTTTTTCTAGGGCGATAATCTTTAGTTTGTTTAAACCTTTGGCTGAAAAAGATGTTGTTGCTGTAAATGCATTATTAGCTTTTTATAGAAAGACATATAGGATTGTAGGAATGGTAATACTTGGCGTAGGAATTATAGTTTTACCATTTGTTCCAAATTTGATTAAAGGTGATTACCCAAGCGATATAAATATATATATATTGTTTTTTATATATTTGATTAATACATGTGTAAGCTATTGGTTATTTGCTTATAAAAATGCGCTTATTACTGCCGCACAACGTCAAGATGTTATCAGTAATATAAGTACAATTCTTGGATTGATAAAGTTTGTTTTTCAAGTAATTATGCTGATCATATTTAAGAATTATTATGCCTTTATAATTTTAAACATATTCTTTACGATTATAAATAATATTATGGTGTCGAAAGCTAGTAATAAAATGTTTCCGGAATATTTTTGTGAAGGAGTTATTGATCCAAACACAAAAAAGGCCCTAACTCAGCAGATTAAGGGTATTGCAATAGGTAAGTTTTCACAGGTTTCGCGAAATTCATTCGATAGTATTGTGTTATCAATGTATTGCGGGTTGTTTGAATTAACAGTTTACTCGAATTATTTTTATATTATGACTGCAGTCACAGGTATACTTGGGATTATTATAGAGTCCATTTCATCTAGCGTTGGAGACAGTATAGCGACGGAAACGGTTGAAAAAAATTATGAAGATTTCAAATGTTTTAATTTTTTCTACGCTTGGATTAGTAGTTGGTTTACAATATGTCTTTTGTGTTTATTTCAACCTTTTATGATTATTTGGGTTGGCGAGGCTTTATGTGCTTCGGAAGTGACATTAATTCTTTTTGTAGTGTACTTTTACTTGATTCATGTTGGGCAGATAAGAGCGGTATATGCTAGTTCAGCTGGAATTTGGTGGGAACTTCGATGGCTTTCTATTGGGGAGATGATCTGTAATGTGGTTTTAAACTTTATATTAGGTTGGATGTTAGGGATGAATGGAATTCTAATAGCTACATTAATTACTGTTTTTTTGTTTAGTATAGTGGGGGTATCAATAGTTACATTTAGAAAATATTTTAAAAAGTCATCAATGCATTTTTTCCTTTCTATCCTTGTGTATTTAATAGTAACATGTATAGTAGGTGGTATATCTTTTTTTATAGTAGAATCAATAAGGTTGGTTGGTATTCCAGCTCTTATTATAAAAGGGATTATTTGTATATTTCTTCCCAATTTACTGTTTTTCATGTTTTGTTGTTTATCGAAGGAATATAAGTCTTATTTTTTCAAGATGATACATTTTGCTAAAAGAATAATTTCTAGAGGTTAACGTTTTGAAAATTGATGAAAATGATTATTTAGAGTTCAAGAATAGAAATTTGAAAAAGAAAATAGCAATTATCTATGGGAATTGTCATACGACTGCCATAAGACAATTGCTATGCAGTAATGATGAATTTAATAGTAAATATGCTATGTATCCAATAAAGGCAATTCAGGAAGTAAAAGATCCTGAGTACTTCAAAAGCGAAGTATTTTATGATTGTGATTTGTTTATTCATCAAAGCATTCAAAAAAATAACAGGTATGGAGAAGATTTTTCTTCTCAAAGCATAATAAATAGGTTAAAAAAATCGACTGCTATAATAGCAGTACCAAACATCTATCATTTACCGATGTGCTATTTCCCACAATATAGTGAAAAAATGGAATTGAAAAATGTCCACGGGGACACAGTTTTCTTTAGAGATAACTTTATAGACAATGGTTTAGCGTTAGGTAAATCAATTAAGGAAATAGTAACCGACTACAAAACAAATGGTTATTACTCACAAAAATATATTAGCGGGTTGTTTGAACAGTATGTAGAGAAAGTGAGAAATAGAGAAAAAGAATGGGATATAAAAATATCGGAATTCCTTATTGAAAATAAGAACAAAGAATTGTTTTATGATCCAAATCATCCTACCCCAATAATTATAGAGTATATATGTAAGGGTATATTAAGCAGACTTGGTATAGAATGCAACGCTTTGGATATTTCTAAGATGAAATTACTTGATGATTATCAGATGCCCCTATGTAAAGATGTTATTGATTTTTTTGATATTAATTACAATCAAGATGGAATTCTTAGACATGAGGGGAATAAAGTAATTAGAGGGAAAATGAGAATAGAAGAATATGTTAAACAGTATCTGTCTATGTTATGGAATAATGCTGATTTTGATGATGATCTAAAGAAAAAGTCCAAAAGGAGATATACTGTTTATAGAGGGATGAACATTTTTAAACGGATAGGAGGAATTATTAGATGAAAATAGTAGCTATTATGCCAATTAAATTAAAAAATGAGCGTTGCCCAGGAAAAAACACAAGAATTCTAGGGAATAAACCTCTTATGCAATATGAATTGGACAACTTAAAAAAAACTAGCTTATGTGATGATATCAATGTTTTTTGTTCATCTGAGGATGTTATTCCCTTTATTCCTGAGGGAGTAAAGTTTATTAAAAGACCAGACTATTTGGATTTACCTACATCAAATTTTAATCAAATTTTTTCTTGCTTTATGGAGCAAATTGATGCTGAGATTTATGTTTATGCACATGCTACAGCTCCATTTATCACAGTAGAAACTATGAGACAATGTATTGAAGCTGTGAAATCCGGAGAGTATGATTCGGCATTTTGTGCTGTTAAATTGCAGGACTATTTGTGGCAAGATGGAGAACCATTGAATTTTGATTCATCGAATCTCCCGAGGACACAGGACTTAAAACCTATTTATCAAGAAACATCCGGTGTGTATGTATTTACGCGAGAAGTATTTCAAAAGTATCATCGTCGTGTAGGAATAAAGCCTTTTATTAAGGAGGTATCCTTTAAAGAGGCCGTAGATATAGATAATCCGGAAGATTTTGAACTTGCGGAAGTGTTAGTAGATATTGATATTTAATCTAGGTAGGGGTTGGTATAACTATGAATAGTTTAAAGGTGCTCGATGTAACATTACGTGACGGAGGATGTGTAAATAACTTTAATTTTGGTCAATCATACATGGATAAGATACTTGCAGCACAGGAAGAAGCTGGAGTAGATATTATCGAACTAGGGTATATTGACGAAAAAAACGGTTCGGAATGTGGACGGACGCAGTATATTGATGAAAAAGTAATTACAAAAAAATTTCTCAAGAATAAGAAGACTGGTATTTCTTATGTAGCAATGATGGACTATGGTAAGTTTAATGTGGATAACATGGACTATTGTAGCGAGAATAGTATAGACGGAATACGATGTGCTTTCCATAAAAAAGATAGAAATAGTGTCATTGCTGTGGGAAGAAAAGTGATTGAAAAGGGTTATAAGTTCTATATCCAACCCATGATTACACTTAGATATTCAGATGCTGAACTTATTGAGTTTATTAATATTGTAAATAAAGAACTTCCAGATGCTTCCGGATTTTATATAGTAGATAGTTTTGGAGAGATGCGCCCAAATGATATGAGCAGAATATTAAATCTTGTGGATCATAATCTTATTCCATCTATGCCTTTAGGATTTCACAGCCACAATAATTTACAATTATCATATTCAAATGCTATGGCGATGTTACAATTTCCTACTTCGCGAGACATTATGTTGGATTGTTCTATAATGGGAATGGGAAAAGGAGCAGGAAATTTAAACACGGAAATACTTTTGGAACATCTTAATTTATTTTATGGGAAGCATTATAAGGTGGCTCCTTTATTGGAAGTAATTGATAAGGTTATAAATCAATTACATTCTGAGTTTTATTGGGGGTATGCACCGGAATATTACTTGTCATCTGCTAATCACTGTACACCTTCTTATGCCAGTCATTTTTATAACAAGCATATGTTGCCTATAGATCAAGTTGGTGAATTGTTGAGTATGATTTCTGAAGAAAAGAAAATCTCTTTTGACAAGGAATATGCTGAGGAATTATATAGAAAGTATAATGAAGAGAAGGCAGTAGATGACAGCCAGGTGGTTCAGGAACTAAAGAGAGAATTTGCAGAGAAGAAGGTGTTACTTGTTGCACCTGGCAAGAGTATTGGAAATGCAATAGAAAAATTAAAAAGCTTAGCTAATCAAAATGATATTATTTCTATTGGCCTTAACAGTACATTAGAGATGCCGTTTAATTACTTGCTTACTACCAGGTTAGATATATATAAACAGGCAGTAGCAGATGGGAAAAATGTTATAGTTCCGTCTAATATTTCTAAGGGTGGAAGAGGAAATGTAAAGATATTAAACTATGCAAACTGGATTGAGATAGATGAACGTACACATGATTCTTCTGCTGTTATTGCAATAAATCTGTTGAAGGCTTGTGGTATTAAAGAAATTCTATTAGCAGGTTTTGATGGTTTTTCTATTAATATTAATGAAAATTATTATGACCTAAATATGAGAAGACCTGTTAATGCAGAACAAGCAGAAAGGCGAAATGCCTATTATAAGGAATTTATTCGTAGAGTAAGGAGTACTGGAGTGATTGTTAAATTTATAACACCGTCTCTCTACGATGAAGAGTGAGGATTCGTTGATATGAGTATTAAAGCTTTAGTGATGGATGTAGATGGTACATTGACTGATGGAAAGATTTATATGTCTCCTTCAGGTGAGGCAATGAAAGCTTTTAATATAAAAGATGGATTTGGAATTCATAATATTCTTCCCTTACATAATATTATGCCGGTTATTATTACTGGACGATCTTCTGTTATAGTTAAAAATAGATGTGACGAACTCGGAATTACGGCGGTTTACCAAGGAGTGGATGATAAGTTTGAACTTTTGAAAACGTTATTTCCCGACTTAAGTATGGTGGCTTATATAGGAGATGATATTAACGACTTGAAATGCATGAAAGAGATAAAGGACGCGGGAGGTATAGTAGGATGCCCTGCGGATGCAGTAAAGGAAGTAGAATGCATTTCTGATTATGTGACAGAGCATGAGGGGGGAAATGGAGCAGTTAGGGATTTTATAGAATGGATAATAAAGGATGATTAAAACTATCTGATTATCATTACAAATTAAAAGAAGAATTAGCAATTGATAAGATTGTTTTATGGAGTTTAAAGAGATGTGTTAGTATTTGTTATTGGAGCATGTGGTTAATTAGGTACGATGTGGACGGGAAGTTGAAATCACAAAGATATGATCTTGGGACTTATAACGTTCTATATGGGATAAAGTTGAAGTAGATGATACTTGATAAGTCTTTCATAGTTCGTATAGTATGAGTATTAGGTAAAAACGGAAAGGAAATTATCAAGATTAAGTTAAGGTAGGAAAAACTAATGATACTGTGTGTAGCTATTAGATTGGAACTCCTACATATAAATCTTGCAAGATTTCTTGTATATGGTGGAGATGGATAAGTATGGTTTTACAATGCTATTAATTCGGCGTCAGAGCAGGGAGAATATATTAGTTGGTAGGATTTCTGTTGTGAGTTCTACCGTCAATAGGGGTTAAAAATATATAGGCTTCAAATAATGAATATGGGTTATCAATGGCTGTAAGACCGTTTAACAGTTGACTTAAAAAAGTAAAATTGCTAGAGGTTGGATTAAACCCTTTACTTAAATGACAGGATACAGCTAGAAGATATTTAAAGGAGGCGCAGTTATAATGGCATTTATATTTGAAAAGACCCAAATACCTGGAGTAGTGATTATTCAACCCAAGATGTTTGGTGATAACCGTGGCTACTTTATGGAAACATATAAGAAGGACGATTATGTTGCCGCAGGCATAACTAAAGAGTTTGTTCAGGATAATGAGAGTAGCAGTACCAAGGGTGTATTACGCGGACTTCATTTTCAAAAGAATCATACTCAAGGTAAATTAGTTAGGGTGACCCATGGTGAAGTCTATGACGTGGCTGTAGATGTGAGACCTGGTAGCGAAACATATGGACAATGGGTGGGAGTGATTCTTTCGTCCGAAAAAAAGAATATGTTTTATATCCCAGAAGGATTTGCTCACGGATTTCTTGTGCTGTCTGATACAGCAGAATTTGTATATAAATGTACAGATGTATATGATCCCACATCTGAAGGCGGTATACCGTGGAATGATCCTGACATTAATATAGAGTGGCCTAAGTTAGATGTTTCTTATAAGACTTCGGAGAAAGACGAAAAGCATGAGTCGTTTAAGGAGCAATCATTTGAGTGGGCAGAGAAGTGGCTATGATGCTGTGTGATACTGTACCTAAATGGAGGTAAATAACATGAAAGGTATTATATTGGCAGGTGGCTCGGGTACGAGACTGTATCCGTTGACTAAGGTGACAAGTAAGCAGTTGCTTCCGGTATATGATAAGCCGATGATATATTACCCGATATCTACCCTTATGCTTGCGGGTATCAAGGAGATATTGATAATCAGTACTCCTGATGACACACCGAGGTTTGAGACTCTGCTTGGGGATGGTAACCAGTTTGGTGTTTCTCTCTCTTATAAGGTGCAACCTAGTCCGGATGGTCTCGCTCAGGCGTTTATATTGGGTGAGGAGTTTCTTGCTGGTGAAGCCGGAGCTATGGTGCTAGGGGATAATATATTTTATGGTAACGGATTTAGGACTCTTCTTAAGGCAGCAGTAAATAATGCTGAAGTTAATAAGAGGGCTACGGTATTTGGATACTATGTTCCTGATCCGGAGCGTTTCGGTGTAGTAGAGTTTGATGAGACGGGAAAGGCTCTGAGCATCGAGGAGAAACCGAAGGAGCCGAAGTCCAATTATGCAGTGACGGGATTATATTTCTATCCTGCCGGAGTAAGTGACAGGGCTAATCAGGTGAAACCTTCAACGCGTGGGGAGCTTGAGATTACTACTCTTAATGAGATGTATTTGGATGATGGTTTACTTGATGTACAATTATTAGGGCGTGGCTTTGCATGGCTCGATACGGGGACTATGAGTAGTTTACTGGAGGCGTCTAACTTTGTTGAGATGATACAGTCAAGACAGGGGATTACAATATCGGCTCCAGAAGAGATTGCGTTTATTAACGGGTTTATAGATAAAGAGAAGTTAATGGAGAGTGCAAAGGTATACGGTAAGAGTCCATATGGGGAGCATTTGAAGAAAGTGGCCGAGGGGAAGGTTAGGTACTAATATATTTTGATAACATAATCAATCTTAAGCGTAGAGAGAGGTAGTTCAAATTATGAAGATTACAGTTGCAGGTGTAGGTTACGTAGGCTTATCTTTAGCAGTTCTTTTGGCACAGAACCATGAGGTTACTGCTATTACTACTACAGAGAAGAAAGCTGAAAAGCTTAATCAGTTTATTAGTCCCATTCAGGATGATGAGATTGAAAGATTCTTTAAGGAAGCACGTGAGCGTAAGCGTGTACTTAATCTTCATACTACTACCGATAAGGCGGCAGCTTATGGTTCGGCAGAGCTTGTTATCATAGCTACCCCGACTAATTATGATGATGTGGGACACTTCTTTGATACATCTGCAGTAGAGGATGCTATAGAGTGGACACTTAAGGTTAATCCTAACGTCCTTATGGTTATCAAGTCCACCATTCCGGTAGGATATACAGAGAGTGTAAAGAAAAAGTACGGTATCAAGAATATCATATTCAGTCCGGAGTTCCTTCGTGAATCAAAGGCTCTTTATGATAACCTTCATCCCAGCCGTATAGTGGTAGGTTGTGATGAAGATCAGGAGAAGGAAGCAAGAGAGTTTGCAGACCTTCTGTTAGAGGGTGCTAGGACTGAGGAGAAGAGAAGCGGTTCAGCAGAGCAGGATATCCCTGTACTTTTAGCACG
>JAEEGL011798557.1_pt1 | contig 26381 bp, 18 predicted proteins | sample 9134231 | NCBI WGS metagenome assembly JAEEGL01 (sample SAMN16246548, study PRJNA631951) | gut metagenome | biome: gut microbiome; feature: rumen; material: fiber-attached | host: Bos | place: Iran: Karaj | collected 2018-10
TGCGGGTCGCCGCCAACTTCTTTGGGAGTTACGCAAGCCATCTGGCTTAAGAGTAATAACATGGCAAAAATATTAAAATATTTGGCTTTCATTTTGATCCTCCTCAGTGTCTTGAACTGTTAAACCACCATTCACAGTTTATGCCCAGCCAGTGTTGCACGCGGCGATCGCGCCGGGCATCGAGGGCGGCATAAGTGCGCATAGCGGCATCGTTAAGCACAGTAAGAGCATAAACCAGGCGCAGTTGCGGGCGGGCATAGCTGCCATAGCCCATGGAGAGAGTGGGCATTAAAGCGGCGGTAAAGGCAAAAGGCTGATCATGGAGGCCATTTTCCGGATTTAGGCCATTGGGCCTTTTATATTGGAAATTGAGCTCGGCCAGGAGGTGGAAATATTTATGAATATAAAAAGCTGGGCGCACGGCAAAAGCCATCTCGTTTAAGTCATCCACATCGTATTGATTGGGGTCGGCATCGGTGAATTTGCGGAAATAGTAGGCCAGCATCAGGCCGGCTTTTTCGCCAAATTCGATATTGCCGGAAAGGCCAAGCACGAGTTCGTGAGAGCCTAAAGCCTGCTTTTCGGGATTTAAGCCGGTGGGCACGGCCATTTCATCGTAAGCGCCGAGGCCATAGCCGTATTTGACAAATATATTAAGGTGGTTGGCTGTGTTGGGCTTGTAAAGGCTAAGTTCGCCGCCGAGCACCAAACCGTGATCTTCCGGCAAGGATTTAAGATTCATTTTTTCCGTTAAATATTGGCCACTTGGCAGATAATGATATTCGGCATATAAAACGCCTTTTAGCGCCAGTTTTGCGGAAATATTAAAGTTATGCGCGCCGCGCAAAGTGAGGACAAAGCGGGCTCTTTCCATAAAGGTGATGGTGCGGGCGCCTACAGTATCGGAAATAACATCAACGTTTTGTAATTGATAATCGCTGGCCAGGCGATTTACTCCCATGTGCAATTTAACTTCGCTGTCGGCAAAGCGATAAGCCACGCCGCCGCCAATGGTGTTTTGCTCATCGAGGGGCCAAAAATCGAGCAAATAAATATCATCGCCCCGGTACATGCGCGAGCCGCCCCAAAAAGAGAGCCCTTTTATAAATAAGTCGCTGATTTCCAAATAAAGATTGCGCACGGCAATAGCGGCGGCAAAGTTGCCATCGAGGTGGAAGAGCGCCTCATTTAAAGCCAAAGTAAAATGGGGGCGGAAGGTGGGGCCATCGGTAACCGTATAAGCGTAGCCGAGGTCGATTTCCGCATAAGGAGATTCCAAAAGACGCGGGGCATGGGCTACCAGCTGCACTTGCTTGCCGAGTGAACCGTGGAGATCGCCGCCCACCGGCACGCGGCCGTAAGAGCCAAAGGTAAAGCCTTCCATAATCTTTTTGAAGAGGCTCTTTTCTTCGGCCTTTTCCGGCACGGCAGCAGCCAGAGCATCGCTTGTGCCGTCTTGAGAAGCGGCCTTGGCTTTAGCCTCTTCTGCGGCTCTCGCTTTGGCTTCCGCTTCTTCTTCGGCTTTTATTTCCTCTTTTAGTTCTTCCTTCAGCTCGGCTTTGACTTCTGCGCGGAGCTCAGCTTTGAGGTCGCCTTTAATTTCCGCCAAAAGCTCGGCTTTTAAGGCGGCTTTCAGCTCATCGCGGTTTATTTCTTCCCGGGGAGCAGAGGCGGCCTCTGGAGCTGCTTGGTTTTCGTCGCTGGCGCCATCGGTTTGGGCCCAGGTCGGCCGGCTTAGGGCGAGCAAGGAGGCAAAAAGAGCCCAGGTGCAGATTTTACATGGCTTCATTGTTTGGCAAACTCCCTTCCTGTTTTAATCCGCTACGCAGGTGCGGCTATTTTCGTCAATGTGATAATTTTCGGCACAGTCGTCGCATTTTTCGCCGGCATAACCGCTATAACATTTACAAGTGGCCACGCCACTTACAAGTTCGCATTTACCATAGACACATTTAGCCTTAGCACATTCGTCTTCTTCAATACAGAGGCCGCCCTGTTCAAAGTAACCTTCGGCACATTCGGCGCAGAGGCGGCCGCTATAGCCAAGGTCACATTCACAGTGTGTGGAATTGGAATTTCCTACAATACAGGTGCCGAAAACACAGGGTTCTACCAAGCAGTTTACTTGTATTTCCGAGGGATAATTGCCGCCGGAGCCATAGCCGTAACCATAGCCGTTGCCCCCCTGCTTGGGGCCCGGATCCCAAGGCCGCGGCGGGATTAAGCCGCTATAGTTGGAGCCGCTGGAACCTTTGCCGGGGATATTTTCCCGTTCATCGCCGCAAGCATTTAAGCTTATTACTAGAACTAGCAAAATGACGAAAGACAGAATCTTTTTCATCATTCCTCCTCGCAACTGTCAGTACTGGCTAATACTCTCACTGCACGTGGCTCAACACCAAGCTGCACCACTCTACTAGATAAAGTATAGGTTTCGCTAGTCATTAAATCATTAAAATACATCGGTACGTTTAAAGAGTACTTTTTGGGGATTTCAAAGGAAAGTTCGGCGGGCTTATCGCTGTTATTAAAGGCTATTATGGCAAATTTGCCTTTATAAACACGCAGATAGACATATTGAGTTTTGTTTACAAGCAGGGTGGCTCTCTCGCCGCGGCGCAGTACAGGGCAGGCGGCACGCCTGGCAGCCACTTTTTTTACATGGGTTAGAAGGTCACTCTCCAGAGGCGAGAGATTACTAAAACGCATATCGCGGCGATTATCGGGATCGTTGGCTCCGGGCAAGGCTATTTCATCGCCATAATAGAGAACCGGCGCTCCGGGCAGGGTATAGAGGAGGGAATAAGCCAGTTTAAAGAGTTCGTAAGGGCGGGAGGAAGTGGGGCTTGCCGGCTGCACTTCGCGCGGGCGCCAGATTTCGTCGTCGTTTACCGCAGAGATAAAACGGGGAACATCGTGATTGCCCAAAAAAATACCCATGACGGCGCCGGAACCGGCCCAGGCAGCTTCGCTGCGCAGAATCTCATTGTTGAGGTCTTCTAAAGTGATAATGCCGGAGAGAGCCTGGCGCAGAGCCCACATGAGCGGAAAGTCAAAAAGGCCGGAGAGAGTGTGGGGGCCTAAATAGTAGCGGATATTGGGTTGCTCGCCGCGCGAGGTGTAATTTTCGCCTAAAAGGTAAACATGACTGCCGGCGGGATCAAAGCGCTCCTCTATAGCAGCCCGCATGCGGCGCATGGCCCGGCGGGGCATCATGGGCACGGCGTCCATTCTGAGGCCGTCGAGGTCAAAGGTTTCCAGGAGGTAGAGGTGATCGGCCACCAGGGCCTCCATCTGCTCTTCGTTTTCCCAGGAAAAATCGGCTAAAAATGGGTCAAACCAGCAGTCTTCATAATGAGCGCCCCAGTCGCAGGTGACCCCGCAAATACAATCGCCCTGAATATTGTTAAACCAGCCGTCGGCCCAGTGGTTTACAAAATAGCTGTTTTGAATGTGCACATGGTTTAAAACGCTGTCTAAAATAACTCTCATGCCTTTTTGGTGGGCGAGAGCGACAAGTTCCTCCAAATCGCTTTCGCTGCCGAAGCGGCTGTCTATTTGGCGCATATTTATCGGCCAGTAACCGTGGTAAGGCTCGGAATAAAAGCCGTCGCGCCCCAAAAAACGGCCGCTGGGATTTTGGTAAAGCGGTGAAAGCCAGAGCACATTTACGGAGAGAGCATCAAAATAGCCCTCTTTTAGCTTATTTATAACTCCGCGCAAATTGCCGCCATGAAATTGCGATATGGGCTTATCGCCGGATAGCTCCCCTTCGGCAGCGGCAAATCTATCGACAAATACCTGGTAAATGTGGCTATCGGCCCAGGTAAAGGGCTTTTCTTCTACCCAGAAAATGGCGCTTTTGGGTAAAAGAGAACGGCCGCCGGTATCGCTGCCGCTGATAGTAAGTATGTGTTTTCCTTTGGAAATACCGGTTATTTGCGCGACAAAAGAACCATTTTCTTCCGGCTTAATAGTGGCGGCTTTTTGCCCATCAATGCTGATAATTAAAGTGTCTTTATCAAGTGGCTGATTATCACTGGCTAAGAATAGCTCTCCATTTAGCCAGAGCTGACCATCGGCGGTAGCCGCCAGCGAAGCGATAGTAACTTTAGGGCGCTGGCAATCGGGAACAGTAAAACGCGATACCTCCCTTTTATAGGAGGGTGAATAGCCGCTTTGGGTGTTAAAAGGGTCCAGCATGCTGGAACCATCCTGAAAAATCAGGTAGTTATAGCTGCCGGGTTCACCTTCGAAGATAGTCTCAAGTACGCCATCGTCATTGCTGTCACTCATGGATAAATCGGGCAATTTTTGGTCGGTAAAGCGCACAAAAGCCGGCCCGCCCTGCGCCGGTGCGAAGGCTACAGCCTGGCAGAGCACCCGGGGCATGAGCTCCTTTGTCTCTTTGGGTGAATCAGCTTGGCAACCCATAAGAGACAAAGGGCCATAGAGTAGGGTACTTAAAGTGTATATATGCCATAACCGGCTTATTATATTAACTTTTTTGCCCATGCCAGATTTCTTCTAAATAGAGCAGCTCGCGCTCCAGTTTTACCCCAAATTTCTTATATACTTCATTTTGCACATGAGTGATGAGTTTTTTTACATCGGAAGCTGTAGCACCGCCCAAATTTACTAAAAAATTCCTATGCTTGGGGCTAACTTGTGCCCGGCCTATGGTATAGCCGGAGAGGCCGGCGTCCTGGATGAGTTTCCCGGCGTAATAGCCGGCCGGCCGTTTGAAGACCGAGCCGCAATTGCCGTATTCCATGGGAAATTTGCTGTGCCTAAGCTCTTTTATGGCTTCCATATCGCCTAAAAGCCTGGCCGGATCGTCATGCCCAGGCGCTTTTAAGCGGGCGCTTATAATGAGATGATCTTTAAAATCATGCTTGAATATACTTTCGCGATAGCCAAAAGCCAGCTTATCGGCCGCAGTAGTAATAGTTTCTCCGCCGGGCGAGAGGCTGGTTACCGAGAGTACCAATTGGCCTAATGATTCCTCGTTCATGCCGGCATTTTGCACGACTCCGCCGCCGACGGTGCCGGGAATATCATATAAAAAGCCCAAACCGGCCAGGCCAGCCTCGGCCGCTTTTTGGGCCAGAAGAGAGTTGTTTACGCCGCTATAGACGGTAATTTCAGCGCCATTTATAGTAAGCGGCTCTTTGGGCGGCGCCATTTTGATAATGAGAGCCAGCTGGTCTTCATCGGGCATCAAAATATTTGATCCGTTGCCGATAATCGCCCAGGGAATACCTACCTCAGCGGCCCAGTTTATAAGATAATTCAGCTCAGCGGCTATGGGCGCAGCTTCCACTAAAAAGGCTACCCGGCCGCCGATTTTGTAAGTGCTTAGTTCGGCCATTTTAGCCATGGGTACTACCCGGCTTTCGGGTATTTTTTTTAGGTTGATGGCTGGCAAAGTAAACATGAAGCACTCCTTATGGCAGCCGCTTTTTGGTGAGCGGTAGGGCTCTTTTTTACTTAGCCGGGCAGCCCGGCGCCTCAAGATATTAGCCCCCGTTTGGGAGGCGGGCAAGAGGATAAATAGAAAACTATTCCAGACTAATCCTAGCGATGGGCTGGATATTCATATCAGGCGAAAGTTCCTGATAAGAAAGCACTGAGAGATGCGGAAATTCCAGTTCCAGTAACTTGCGGAAATAACGCCGGATTTCCATAGTGGTAAGAATAACCGGATTCTGGGCGGTGGGCGGCAGGTTGCCAACTTCGTTGCGCACAGCAGCAAGTATTTCCTGCGTAATTTCCGGCTCAAGAGCCAGGTAACTACCACTCTGGGTGTGCTGGATGGAGCTACGCACTGTCTCCTCAATTTGCGGATCGAGGAGGTAAACAACGAGCGTATTGCCGCCGCGCGTATATTTGTGGCTGATATAGCGTTTTAAGGCATTACGCACATATTCAGTAAGCATAACGGTATCGTTTTCCACTTGCCCCCACTCGGCCAGAGCTTGCAAAATGGAGCGCAAATCGCGGATGGAAATCTCCTCTTCCACCAGGCGGCGCAAAATATCGGTGAGCTGGAAGGGGGAGACGGCCTTGGGGACAACCTCTTTAACCAGCGCCGGGAAAGCCTGTTCCAGCTGTTCGAGCATATTCTGCACTTCCTGAATACCCACAAACTCGGCGGCATTTTTGCGGAGAACAGAGGAGAGATGGAGCACCATATAACCGGCGGCATCCCAAGTGGTGAGGCCGGCTTGCTCGGCAATATCGGCATATTCGGCCGGAATCCAGGCACACTCGGAGCCGTTAGCCGGGTTTATTGCCTCCTCGCCCTGAATATTGAGCAAGGTGAGGCGGTCCACTGTATCGTTGACCAGCACCTTATCCAAGCTGACATTGCCGGAGACCAAAGGCACTTCGTTAATCATGATGATATAGGTGCCGGGCGGCAAATCCGTTTCATTACCGCGCACGCGGATACCGGGGAATTTCACACCCAGCTCATAAAAGAGACCATCGCGCATCATGGGGATCATCTCGCCCAGGAAGCGGTTGCCACCGCCCACATCTTCCACCAGAGGAATGAGATCGCCGGCCACTTCCAAAGCAATGGGCGTAACCACCGGCAGCATCTGGCTGGACTGGCCCTCTTGCTTTTTAGCTTTTTGCACCTGCTCTTCGCGCGTTTTTTGGGCCATTTCCTGAATTTCGTTGGCCGGCGCATCTTCCACTGTCTCACCGGCGGCAATGCGCCCGGCTTTGTGCTTCATAAGGCCGTAAGATAGAGTAGCAATAAGAGCAGCCATAGCAAAGAAGGGAATAGTGGGAAGACCGGGAATGAGGCCAATACCGGCGCACATACCGGCAGCAATAGCAAAAGCTTTGGGCTGGCCCAAAACCTGGGAACTGATATCTTTACCAAGGTTGGAATTTTCGTCTTCGGAGGCCACGCGGGTCACGATCATACCGGCGGTCATAGCGGCAAGGAGCGAAGGAATTTGGGAAACAAGACCATCACCAATAGTTAAAATACTATATTGCTCAACAGCTTCGCCGGCGGTCATGCCCTTCATGGTCACACCGATGATAATACCGGCCACAATATTGATAACAGTAATAATAAGGCTGGCTATGGAATCGCCTTTAACGAATTTCATAGCACCATCCATAGCACCAAAGAGCTGTGATTCGCGGTTCAAATCGTTACGGCGGCGGCGGGCTTCGTCGAGGTCAAAAGCGCCGGCCCGAAGATCGGCATCAATAGACATCTGTTTACCGGGCATAGCATCCAATGTAAAACGGGCTGCCACTTCGGAAACACGCTCGGCACCTTTAGCAATAACCAAAAACTGAATAATTGTAAGGATTAAGAAGATAACGGCACCAACAACCAAATTGCCGCGCACCACGAATTGACCAAATGCGGTAACCACTTCACCGGCTTGGCCGTTGAGCAAAATAAGACGAGTGGAAGAGACGTTAAGAGCTAAGCGGAAAAGGGTGGTAACCAAAATAATAGTAGGGTAAGAAGCAAGTTTCAAAGCCGATTGCAAATACATGGAAATCATTAAAAGTATTGCTGAAATAGCAATATTGGTAACCATGAGCAAATCGAGCAAAAAGTTGGGCAAAGGAATAATGAGCATACCGATAATGCCCACAACGGCCAAAGCGAGGAGAATATCGGCATATTTAGTAATGCTCTGGCCGATGGTTCCGGCCTTATAACTCTCAATAATATTCATCTGTTGCTCCAAGACGAGCAGCCCTGCCCGCCTTTTGTGTACACAAAGACAGTGGCACTATATAGGAGGGCAAGGGAATTGGCAACAGTTTCCAAAGATTTTATGGCTGCTTGCCCCCTTTGGCTCTGGTTCAGCGTTTTAAGGCGAACAAAAAAAGAAAAAAGTTTTCACACCATCACAATCTGATAGTCACCCTGATTATTATGCTCTTTAAGGGAGTGCTTAGGCTCTTGGGATTTTCCTGTGGCAGCACCTGGGAGGCAAATTATGGCCAGAGCAAAAAAAGTAGCATTTAATGTCATGAATACTCTCGATTTTGCAGGTGAAATACTGAAAAAATCAAAATTTAAACCGGAAGAAAAGGAAAACTTTCCTAAAGGCGAATTTGCTGAAGCTATTGATAAACTCGCGAAATATTTTGGCACCAGCGGCTATGCAACCTGGATTTTAACCGGCATAATCTTCGAATATTTTGGTGGCAGCCAGGGCTTTAGGCCCAGTGATAATACCAGCATGGGCGATATAGCTGATTTTTTTAATATATCACCAATAAAACTAATGGGTTACAGAGAAGATATATTAAGTCTTATGGCCAAAGGCTATATAAAGAACGAGCGCACTTTTGGTAAGAGTATCGGCCGCTTTAACTCCTTTAGCGTTAATCCGGATCTCATAAATTGCCTTTTGCAAAATCAGCCGCTTTGTTTCCCTAAAGAGCCGGAGACCATGACCCTGGCCGAGGGCCTGGAAAAACTGGCTGATATGCTTGAAGACCATAATGATTTCACCAAGCGGGAAGGAATCAGGGCTATGATGGAGATGGAAGAACTCTTCTTTAAAGGTAAGAAGCTTAAAGAGATTAGAAAACTTTTGCGGCCGCGCGGCTCCAGATTGCAGGAGAATCTCGATAGCCTGCTGTTTTATGCTATTTTTAATAACTCCCTGCAAGGCGATGAGACGCGTCTTTTGCACACTGTACAGCAAATTTACAATGGGGAATATCACCTTATTATGACCAAATTCTTAAAGGGTACACACCCGCTTTTGCAAAAAGAACTGGTTGAATTATGCGAGCGGGAAACGGCGCAAAAGGCCACAGTGACGCTGACGCAAAAAGCTCTCGAAATTTTTCTGGGCGCAGAAGAAGCTAAAATGTACAGTCTTTTGAACAGCGAAGCCCAGGCCGAGCTCTTAAAGCCCGAAGAAATAAAAGTAAAAGAACTTTTTTATAATAAAGAAAATACAAAAGATATTGAGCGCTTGTATTCTTTTCTTAACGAAGAAAATCTGCGCAAAATAGGAAAGCGCCTGGAAGAACAAGGCTTTGCCAAGGGTATCGCCGTTTTACTCTACGGCCCGCCGGGAACGGGCAAAACCGAAACTGTTTTACAACTGGCAAGAGCCACGGGGCGGGCGGTGCTTCATGTGGATATAAGCGACACCAAGTCCTGCTGGTTTGGTGAGAGCGAAAAAATCATCCGCAAAATTTTTACCGATTACCGGCGCCTTTGCGAAGTGCAAAATCGCCATAGCGAAGGCAAAGCGCCAATTTTGCTCTTTAACGAGGCCGATGCTGTTTTGTCAAAGCGCAAAGATATATCCTCCAGTAATGTGGCGCAAACCGAAAATGCCATCCAAAATGTCATCTTGGAGGAGATGGAAAAGCTAAAAGGCGTTATGATTGCCACCACCAACATGATTGATAATTTAGATGCTGCTTTTGAGCGCCGTTTCCTTTTTAAAATCATGCTGGATAAGCCAAGCGTGGAAGCCAAAAGAAAAATATGGGCCTCCCGCCTGCCGTGGCTAAATAGTGCAGAGGTGGATATTTTTGCTAAAAATTATAATTTCAGTGGCGGGCAGATAGATAATATTGTGCGCAAAATAACCATGGAAGAGATTTTGAGCGGCCAGCACCCCAGCCCGGAAGAACTGGCGGAATATTGCCGCCATGAGAAACTTGATACCCAAAGCGCGGCTAAACCCATCGGTTTTTAAGCGAAAAAAGAATATCATTTTCTGATAGAGTGTGCCATTATCCTCGTCGGGAGGTGTTTTATGGATAATGAAAACGGGCGCAAGTCGCTGAACACCATGATGTTAAACCGCATTTTAATCATTCATCAACTAATAAAATCAGGTAGTTACCCGAGCCGCGAGCGCATCCGCGACAAAATTGAGGATGTTTTAAGAGTAGAGCGCCCCAGCACAGCTACATTTTCGCGCGATATGAATACGCTGCGCGATATTTTTAAAGCCGATATTGCCTATAGCAAGGAATATGGGGGCTATTATTACACCGACAAAAATTTTAACCTGCCACTCAATAATTTAAAAGGTGATGAGCTTTTTTACCTCACCTGCGCCAAAACACTACTGGAAAATTTTGCGGGCACGCCGCTCTATAAAGAAATCAGCGCCGCCATCGCTTTTGTGGTGGATTCTTCCGGCCATGTGGGCGGTGATTTATTAAGCCGCATTGCTGTGCCGCCTACTCCGCAGGCCAGTATTGATAATGCCGTGTGGCAGCTTTTAAAGGGCGCTCTCCTTAGTTGCCAAATTGTGGAATTTGCTTATGTCGGCCGCTGGCACGAAGAAAAAAAGCGCCGCCGCGTGCGCCCGTACCAAATTCTTCTCGATGAAGGCATGTATTACCTTTGGGGCTATGATGAACTGGCTACTCCGGCCGGTACCAGGCTCTTTTGTTTTCCGCGCATCGAAAACCTCACCATAACCGCTGATACTTTTGAGTTGCCTGATGATTTTGAATTTAAAAAGCATACCGGCGGCGGCAAAATGGGAGTGTGGAGCGATACGCACACTCTTAATTACAGAGTGGAATTTTTCGGCGTTTCCAAGAATTTTGTCAAAGATTACGTTTGGGCCGAAGAGCAAGTAATAGAAGATGTCCCAGAGCATGATTCCGTGGTTATTACTTTTCGCTCGGCGCAGTGGCAACGCGTTTTGGGGTGGATTTTGTCCCAAGGGGCGGGAGCCAGGCCGCTGGAGCCGCAGTGGCTGGTAAAAGCCTGGAAAGATGAGATTAAAAAGATGGAGAGCCGGGCGGCCGGTGTAGAAGGGTAAGCATAAAAGTGCTTTGCGCTCACCGGCAGCGCAATTTTGCTATAATAGTTTTCTCTTGCTACATATTTTAACCTTTTTTTATATGACAACAAATCCATGAAGTGCTAAGATGCGCCAGCGTTATTGGTGAGACAATGACGACTCTATTATGGAGGAAAACTCATGAAATTAAAAAGAAATTTGGTGCTGCTTCCTTCTGTGCTTCTTCTGGCTCTTACCGCTTGTTCCGATAACAAGAAAGAGGCTTCGGCCGGTAATGCGGCCACCCAGCCCGAGGCCGCCGTAAAAAAACCGCTCCCCGATAAATTATCTATTTTTTACGGCAATACCCGCCCGACTCTATTTTCTGTACCGCAGGCTTACCAATGGTCTATCGGTGCTCTGCTCGATAATGGCGATAACTTTTGTACCGGTACTCTGATTGAAGATGATGTTGTGCTCACAGCCGCTCACTGCGCTTATGATGATAATAACAATATCAGCTCAATAAACGGTATTTCTTTTGGTATCGGGCCGGACATGAAAAATCCCGCTCACAAAATTGCGGTGAAAAAAATCATTCCCCACGAAGAGTATCTTAAAAACTGCGCTAAAGATCCGGATGGTATTTCCTCTAAAAATGATGTGGCTCTCTTTATTTTAAAAGAAAAAGCCAGCAAATATGTTCCCACTTTAAAGCCCATCCCCATGAATAAGGCCTCTTTGGCGAGTCTCAAAGGTGATAGTGTGCAAAATGTGGGCTATGGCACCACCGAAGGCACCGGCAGTTTTGATTATTACAATTATTACAACACCAAACGCCTCTGGACAGTCGAAGAAGTTACCGCGGTCAGCTCTTTTGATTTCACCGTCGATGGCAAAGGTATCTCTTCCGTTTGCATGGGCGACTCCGGCGGCCCGGCTCTTTATGCTATAGATAACCAGATTTACATTGTCGGTACCGTCTCCTGGGGCCAAAGCACCTGTTTGGGCGAAGCGCACTATGCCCGCGTTAATGATAATATTGCCTGGATTACCGAAAAGCTGGGCCACGAAGTGGAAGATTACCTCTTGCCGATTGACTCTCCCGAAGAGCCGGTGCCTGCCGATGAGTGCGAAGGTATTACGGCTGACGGTGTTTGTGATGGCACTATCCATAAATGGTGCTCTGAGGATGGCACTTTGCACGAACTTGATTGCAAAAGCCTCGATATGGTTTGCGGCAATATCGGCGAGTTCCGCACCTGCATTACCCCGGAGGTCAGCAGTTGCGGCAATATCGGCCGTAAAGCCATTTGCGATGGCAATATCCTTAAATGGTGCGGTGATGATGGCACCATTAAAGAAGTCGATTGCACTATTCTCGGGGAGATTTGTGCGAGCAATGAGTATGCCGCTTGTGTAAAAGAAGAAGATAGCTGTGGCAGCATTACTACTGCTGTTTGCGATGGTAATGTGGTTAAGTGGTGTGGCGCCATCGGCACCCTTATAGAGCATGATTGTGCGGAAGAAAATAAAACCTGCGGTTTAACGAGCTTTGGCGAATATTGGTGCATTGATGCACCTGCTGATAATTGCGGCGATGTTACTTTTGTCGGTGGTTGCGATGGCCAAGTCGCCCGCTGGTGTCAAAATGGTATCGTTTACGAGCATGATTGTGCCTTGGAAAACAAAGCTTGCGGCTTTGTAAATGATGTCGATGGTTATTGGTGTGTGGAGACTGATAATCAGCCAGATCCCAATGACCCCTGCGGCGGCATCTCTTATCTTGGCCGGTGCAACGGCAATGTCGCCGAGTGGTGCGAAGAGGGCACCATTATTAAACGCGATTGCGCCCGTACTGGTTATGTTTGTGGCTATGTGAGCCCGGAACTGGGCTATTACTGCAAATGAGTATCCCGCTCTGCCAGACTTTGCTCGACTCTTCTTATAATTTTGGGCAATTCATGCCGCTTCTTGATTAAAACCTGCTATGTATAGCCGAAGGTTGTGTTATACTCCGCCGCCGGAGGCTTTTTATGAGCATTTACCTGAATCCATGTAGGCAGTATTTTAAAAAAATCGCCGACATGGCTATCTATGTGTTATATTGGAAAATGCCCAGCTGGGGCTGGAACGGGCGAAATTTTTAGCGCAGGCTGACAATTTTTTCATCACACTATCGTAATCTGATAGCCAAGGGTCGTATAGGGAAGAAAAGCGGGGAGAATCCCTACTTGGAAAGGAAGAGAACTATGGTTAGGGCAAAGAAGGTGCGATTTAGGTGGCGAGGCTTGCTAAGCTGAGGTGGGTATGCTAGGGTGGAGCAGCTGATGTGAGCTGGGAAAGCAGTTGAGGAGGAAAATTATGGGATATTGGCATATGCAATTACATCCGAATGACCTTTCGAATTATACTCGGGAAGATATTCTAGGACTAGTTAAAAATGAAGGCGTAATAGGCATTGGTGAAAGTTGGATTGGAGATCATGGTCAACCAAGTAATTTCAAAAATGTTTTAAAAGAGGGAGATATTGTTCTTATCAGACATAATGGTCCGCTGTGTTTAGTTCGAGTAATTGGTTCCTGTTTTGAAAATCCTAACCAAACTCAGGTAAAAGCATGGTTCTATTTTTGCAGAAGAGTAGTGATATTAGATGAAAATGGGAAAGAAATGGCGGATAAATTCCAAAAGGAAACGAAAAAATCGTGGAATAATAATATTTATTTACCAGATACTTTAGGACATGCAGACAAATGTGAGTTTATAAAATTTTGGTATCAGGAAATATTGAAAAAGGAGCAGATAGAAAAAATGCAGAAAGTGGTTGAGCTATTAAAACTAAAAAAGAACATCATCCTCCAAGGTGCTCCCGGTACTGGTAAAACCTATACCACAGCAGAATTGGCTTTATCCATTTGCGATGGTATAGATAAAGTTCCCAATAGTCATAAAAAAGTTATGGAGTGCTATGAAAAATTGCAACAGCAAGGGCAAATTGGCTTTATTACTTTTCATCAGTCCATGGATTACGAGGATTTTGTGGAAGGAATAAAGCCAGTTTTGGAAAAAAATGTGAGTACAGATAAGAATGAAGTATCTTATAAGATTTCGCCCGGAATTTTTAAAAGTATATGTGGTAAAGCTGAAAAAGAATTATTATCATCATTTGATAATGCTTGGAATAAACTGCTAGGAGAGATTGAAAAATCAAGCGGTAATCCATATAAGTTAACAACTGTAAAACAAGAAACTGAGTTTGGCTTAGAAATAAATAAAAATGATGGATTAACTATATGTACTGGCAAAGATTTTACAGAAAAAAATGTTGGCAGTATAACAAAAGATAACTTACGTCAGTTTTGGCAAAACAAATATGATGGCGATGGACGTTCCTCCTATTATGAAGGTGTTTTAGCAGAATTAACGAATAAGTATAATCTGAAGAACTATGAACTAAAAAACTACGTCCTCATCATCGACGAAATCAACCGCGGCAATGTCTCCAAGATTTTTGGTGAGTTAATCACACTCTTGGAAGCAGATAAACGCAAGCTTGTCGGAGTTGACGATTCTCCAGAAAATCAGGAAAAACAACATACAATTGAATTAACACTCCCATATTCAAAAGAAAAATTCTCTGTTCCGTCTAATCTTTACATCATCGGCACCATGAACACCACCGACCGCAGTGTTGGCTCTATTGATTATGCTGTGCGCCGCAGATTTTCCTTTGTGACTCTGGAAGCAAATAGATCAAAGATAGAAGACGAAAACGCAAAGAAACTATTTGATTCCGTTAAGCACTTCCTAAATAAATCCAAGTACGATATGGACATCGAAGATTTGATGGTTGGCCATAGCTACTTTATGGATGCTGCCAATTTGCAGATGAAATGGCAATATGAAATTCTGCCACTTCTGATGGAGTATCATAAAGATGGAATTATTAAGGAATCTCCATTGAAGGTTTTCTCTGAGGAAGAAGCCAAAAAAGTAAAGTTGGATTATAATTTATTCATCGAAAAATGGTCTGAGAAGAAATCTGAAGAAGCTTAAAAGTAATGGAACTACAGCTATTTAACTTCGAGGAACATCAGCGCCTTGAAGGTGCCGTTCAAATCGAGGCGTTCAAAAGTCTTTTGGATGCCGGTCATGTTTTGTGTCCTGCCGTTTCGAATTATAAATCTATTAAGGACGTAGAACATCTCGGTGTTTTCAATGATGGAGGTATTCCCAAAGCCCATTACTATATTGGAGCCTCTTGGTTCATAAAAGACAAGTGTGCCTTTGTCGTAAAGCCCAAAGTGGATGTTGATTACATCAAGCTGTTCATGACGGCATTGGAGTTGAATTCCGAAAATGAGGCTGCATATTTCTCCAATTACTACTACATTGATTTTGAAAAGCCCGCGATAAAGACGAACGCCTTGAATAATGTAATCACGCCGCTGCTTATTTTGCATTACTTATCTCTGCTTAAGCATCTTGTTTCAAGGGGACTCAAGAAGGGCTATGTTGTTCGGGAAGAAAACTTGCAGTCCAAAATCCGTGGGCGAATCCTGTTGCAAAGGCATTTGACGAAAAATGTTTTCGCCAAAAGGGAGGATCGTGTTTTTTGCCGATTCCAGGAATTCACGGAGGATATTCCGGAGAACAGGATCCTCAAAAAGGCATTGTCTTTCTCTGTTCGTTTCATAAATCAGTATGAAAGCTTCAAAAGTCATCTGCAAGAATTGACTCCGCAGTTGGCGATGATTGGTTCCGCTTTCGAGAATGTTTCCGAAGATGTGACGATTGCCCAAGTCGCTAAGGTCAACGCCGGCAAGATATTCCGCCATTACGAAGCCGCCATCAAGGTTGCCAAACTGATTCTGCGCCATTTTGATTATTCCATTGACAATGCTTCGGAAACTGCACAGGGTGTGCGACCCTTCTGCATCGACATGCCCCGCCTCTATGAGATGTATGTGCTGAGTTTGCTACGCAAGGCATACCCCGGGCAGATTAGTTTTCAAGTAAAGGGAACGCACAAAACGCAGGTCGATTACATCAATGTTAATGAACAGATTATTCTTGATGCGAAGTATAAACCGCGCTATCAAAAAGGTGATATAGGCATAACTGAAGATGTAAGAGAAATTAGCGGTTATGCAAGGGATAAAAAAATCCATAAGGCTTTAAAATGGAATGCGAACATCACTGACAAGAATGGCAAATTATTGCCAGATTGCGTGATTGTTTACCCTGTTGTACAAGTAGAAGAAAACGACAATGGGGAATTGCCGGATGTTGTTCCAGAAAATAACTGTTCCTGCAAATATGAATTTGACGAAAATAAGTCTATTGTTAGCCAGTGCGATGAAATAAAGGCTTTCGAAGGCTTTTACAAAATCGCTGTTCCGCTACCCACAACGGATTCGGCGGCAAATTAATAATTACTTTATGAGCCGTACCCGCTAAAGCGCCGCATTTGCCCAAACTTTTCCCTCGCCAGACTTTCGTCCATCGGTTATAATGTGCAACCGGCTTTATCGGAAAAGCGCTGTTGTTACCGAAAGCCACAAACCGGGAAATGAGATTTAGAGGCAATTAGTCGATTTTAGCTTGGGAAAATGGGTTATGAAGAATAATTCGCTATATGTTAAAGATTTGGATTCCCTCGAACAACAGATAATAAGTCTGCTGGAGAATTCTCGTCAGCAGATTGTCTCCAATATAAATACTACGATGGTGCAAACTTATTTCACAATAGGAAAGTACATTGTGGAATATGAGCAAAATGGAAACGATCGTGCTCAATATGGAAAAGCGGTGTTAAAAAATCTGTCGGTGCGGCTTACCAAGAAAATGGGTAAAGGATATTCGGAAGATAATTTGGCAAATATGCGCAAATTTTATTTGTGCTATAAGATTTCCGAAACAGTGTCTCGGAAATTTACACTAAGCTGGTCGCATTATCTGAAGCTCATACGCATAGATAACCTGGAAGAACGCAATTTCTATGAAATTGAAGCAGCCCAGAATAATTGGAGTGTTCGCGAACTTGAGCGGCAATTTGATACTTCACTTTATGAGAGACTGGCACTAAGCAAAAACAAGCAGAATATAAAGGAACTGGCGTTACAAGGTCAGATTATCGAGAAACCGGAGGATATGATAAAAGACCCATATATTTTGGAATTTACTGGTCTTCCAGAGTTGCCGGAATATTCGGAATCAGAATTGGAACAAAGGCTCATTGATAACTTGCAAAAATTTCTTCTCGAACTTGGCAAAGGCTTTACTTTTGTTGGGCGACAGGTTCGACTTACATTTGAGGAAGAACACTATTATGTTGATTTAGTTTTTTACAACCGTTTGCTTCGAGCCTTTGTGCTGATAGATCTTAAAAGAGGGAAATTAAAGCATCAGGACTTGGGTCAAATGCAAATGTATGTAAATTATTATGATCGTTTTGTAAAACTTGATGACGAAAATCCGACAGTTGGTATTCTGTTGTGCGCCGATAAAAACGATTCTGTGGTAGAAATCACGCTTCCAAGGGAGAATAACCAAATTTTTGCTAGCAAATACCAAACGATTCTTCCAAGTAAGGAGTTGCTAAAGGAATTGCTACAACAAAAAATAGATATAAGGTAATTTTATAGTGCTGAACAGCAAAGATATTACAATACAATTTAGAGTTTGAAACCGCCCCTGCTAAATGCCTTTTGCCCCACTGGCGCCAGCGGGAATTTTTTGCCTATTATTCTTTGTTTCTACCGAATTATAATAACAGGGGCACCCAAATATATTTAACACTGGCGGGAATAGTTATATCGTTTAGCGCTATGCAACCATCAAAAGCACTGCTTTCAATTTTTTTAATCGTACTTGGAATATTTATACTACTTAATGAAGTGCAATGGTAAAAAGCGCGATGCATAATGTCTGTAAGGCCTTCGGGAATATCTATGAAGGTGAGAGCTTCACAGTACTCAAAAGCTCTGGTCTCAATTCTTTTTACACTACTCGGAATGGTAACTGTGCGAAGTGTTTTGCACCAAAAAAAGAGGGCTCTCCCAATTTCTTCAACCGCACTACCAATATTTATAGAACGAAGAGCTAAACAGCGCGCAAAAGCGCCATCGCCAATTTTAGTAACATTTTCTGAAATCTTTACATCGGTAAGGAAATTACAATCACTAAAAGCAGCCTTCCCGATTTCCATAAGGCCCTGAGGCAAGTTTATAGAAGTGATGGTACAGCACTCAAAAGCGCCATCGCCAATTTCGGTAACGCTATCCGGAATAGTGACCTCTTTTTTGCCTTCCGGGCACTTAATAAGCTTTTTAAGATCTTTATTATAGAGTACGCCATCTTGTGAGCTAAAAGCGTGATTTTCCGGCGCCACATTTATAGCAGTGAGCGAGGTGCAGCCTCTAAAAGCGTCATCACTGATTTCTATAATATTTTCCGGAATACTTATATTGGTTAGTGCTTTGTTTTCCAGAAAAGCATAACGGGCAATTGCTTTAACGCTATCCGGGATAGTAATACTCTTTCTAGCTCTTGGGCAGGCAATAAGTATCTCGCCGTTTTTAGTGTAAAGCACGCCATCTATTGAGGTAAATGTGCTATTTCGCGGCGTTACACCTATTGTTTCGAGGTTTTCAACGCGCCATACAACATCTTTAAAACTCCCAAACCTATCACAATTATCTGGAAGAATTATACCGCAGAGATGCTTGTTGATACAACAGAACATCCAATTTTTGTCGATAATGGCTTCAGACAGATCGAGCACCACCTTATGCGGGGTCTCTATATAGTACTTATAAGGCCAGTAAGTGGGGGCATGTATGGAGTGGCATGAGGGGTCATGTAAACCGACAATTTCCAGCGTATCAATGTCTATTGGGCCTACTACCTTAATTATGCTATCTTCCTCCATCGTTAGCAGAGCTTCTTTTAGCTCTGGTGGCCCGCTGACGGTTATTACCGGCCAGTTGTTCTTTGCTGTGATTTTTGTCTTCCTTTTGGCCATGTTGCTACCTCTATTCTTTCTGCTGTCTGGCGTGTTTTGGTACCCTTGGGCGCGCTGCCTTATGCTGCCAGCAGGAGAGATTATAAAGCGGTGCACTATCAGATTGCGATAGTGTGAGAAAATTTTTACTTTTTGCACTTTTTTGTATGACACTATCGTATTTTGATAGTCCGGCCTTGTATCATCAATCCAAGATTGGGCGCCCCAGGTGGGCGCGATGGGAGTGAAAAGCCCCGGTTAGTCCTGCTGCCATTCAGTAAGTGTACCTTAAAAAGTTCTATCCTCCAAAAGCCACTTCCAGGCCGGAATTATTTCAATTTGGGAGCCATTTTTTAAATCTACGCTGCCTTCTTCATCAAAGGTGACTATAACCATCCGTTTTAGCGGTTTAAAGGCATGGAGTTTTTTTAACGCTCCGGTTTCTCGCTTTTTGTCCAGTGTTGGCGAACAGAATTGCTGCTTTTTGTCCAGCACTAATGGACAGATTCGAAAGGTGAACACCTTTTTTACTTTTTTGTATGACAGTATCGTATTTTGACAGCCTCGGTCCACATCATCGTCTAAAGAAGCGCCCTACTCTGCCGCCGCACCACCTGGCACCCCTCATCAAAAGCATCCTCCGCCACTTGGGTATTGGCCGGTATGATTACCTTTTTCAGCTTTTTGCAGCCGCTAAAAGCTCCCTCATCAATAACATTTACATTTTGGGGAATTTTAATATGCTCTAGTTTCGCGCAGCAATTAAAGGCCAAATCGCCGATAAAAGTTAGCGATTTAGGCAGTTTTACTCTTTTTAACTTGGGGCACCATTCAAAAGTGCTGTAGGCGATGGCGCTAATACCCTCCGGAATTTCGATTTTTTCCAGCGACTTTGCTCCCATAAAAGCTTGTGCCCCGAGAAAGGCCAGTTCTTTGGGCAAAGTAATCTTTTTTAAAGAAAAGCAGCACCAAAAGGCAGCCGCGCCGATATGAGTGACGCTGGGCGGAATTTCCAGTGTTTCCAGCTTCATGCAGCGCCAAAAAGCGGCGTCTTCTATAGTAGTTAGCCCAGCTGGCAGTTTGATATATTTTAGTTTTTTGCAACTAGAAAAGGCATTTTCGCCTATAGTGGTTACGCTAGGTAAAATATTGGCTTCCTCTTTAGTCCTCAGGCAGCGGATAAGCCTTTTTCCGTCTTTGCTGTAAAGAATGCCATCAATGGCCGTAAAGTTAGGGTTATCTTCTGCTACTATCAATGATTTCAGCTTGTTACAGTACATAAAAGCTTCTTCACCCAAAGCTGTCACCTCTTTGGAGAGGGTGATTTTTTTCTTGGCCGCTGGACAAAGGATGAGCTTTTTTCCATCTTTTGTGTAAATAAGGCCCTCTTTAGAGCAAAAGTGCTGATTATTTGGCGCAGCTACCAGCTCTTGCAAACTGTTATCGCCGAACCAGTCGCCACCGCTGATTTTACGCAGCTTTTCCGGCAGCAAAAGGCGGCGCAGTTTAGGACACCGACAAAATGCTCCAAGATTTAACTCCTCAATATTATTTGATAAAGTAACGCTTTTGAGATTCTGACACCCGCCAAAGGCATTATTGCCAACCCAGGTTACACTAGGTGGCAAAACAATTTCGCTGAGGCCGGTACATTCGCCGAAAGCGCCGGACACTATTTTTGTTACTCCATCGGGAATGGTGATTTCTTTTAACTTACTGCAACCATTAAAGGCGAGATTGCCAATTTCCTTAACACCTTGGGGAATTTGTACTTGGCTTTTCCCTTTGGGGCAACGCAATAGCTTTTTCTCATCTTTACTGTAAAGGATGCCGTCCTTGGAGCTAAAAGCCTGATTATTATGGGTGACATTAATCTCTCTAAGTTGCGGCAGGTCTATAAATAATGCGTGGCTCATTATGCCTCTATGAGCAGCAGGCAGAATATCGGGCAGGGTCAGCGCTATGATATTAGCGCCCTTTAATTCCCAGAGGTTAAAATCATCGCCGAGAACGCTGGCAGCGGAAAAGTCCAAAGATACCAAGTATTTTGTTCCAGCCAGAGCGGCGGAAATTTGGGCTAAGACCTCATTATTAAGGGCACCGCTAAAAATGATGGTGCTATCCTGAGTGAGTTCAGTGAGGTTTTTCGCTATGCTCTCTTCGGTGGCGTGGATAACCATTTTTTCCTCCGCGGCGCGCTGGTATTTTAAGCGCCTGGAGAGATTATAAAGTGGCGCACTATCAGATCACGATAGTGGGGAGCGAAAAAACACTTTGGGCGGGGCTCTTTACCTTAAAGGCTTTGGCAGAGCGCGGGCAGCTGTGCTATACTGCGCTACCGCGTAGCGCGGGAATGGGGTAAAAAGAATAGTGAGAACGGAAAAGAAACATGAGCTCTGGTAAAATGTCGATTCGTTTCTATAAAGACCGCGAGGTGCGTGCCGTATGGGACGAACAAAACGACAAATGGTGGTTTTCGGCTATTGATATAATCAAAGCCATAACAGGCGAAAATGATTATATAAAAGCCGGCAATTACTGGCGTTGGCTCAAGAAAAAGCTGATTGCTAGCAACATTCAACTCGTGAGTGTCACTCACGACTTCAAATTCCAGGCTCCTGATGGCAAAAAACGGGCCGCCGATGCCCTTGATAATAACTGTGTGCAACTTTTAACTAGGAATTTTCCTAATAACAAGGCGATAGAATTTCTTGAGTGGTTTAATTACAGCGAAAATTCTCTCGATGGCCAAAGCAAGAAAAAGGCCTATACCTTTTGGCAGAGCAATATAGTAACCCTCGAAGATATTAGGACAACAAAAGCACTAAAGCAGATTCATGCTTATATTTTCGGCGGGCTATATGACTTCGCAGGAAAGATACGTACCAAGACCATTAGTAAAGGTGGGTTTACGTTTTGTGTGGCGGAGTATTTAGATAGTGCTTTAAAATCAATAGAAAAAATGCCTGAAAATACTTTTGAGGAAATAATTGATAAATATGTGGAAATGAATGTAGCCCATCCATTTATGGAAGGCAATGGCCGTAGCACGCGAATTTGGCTTGATTTAATATTAAAAAAGCGGCTTGGCAAATGTGTGGATTGGAGCCAAATAGGCAAAAAAGAGTATCTAAGCGCCATGGTGGAAAGTCATATTAATTTTGCGCAAATAAAAGAAATATTAAAAAGAGCTCTTACCGATAAAATAGATGATCGCGAATTATTTATGAAAGGCATTGATTATTCTTATTATTATGAGGAAGATTGAGAATCTCGCCGCTGCGTGAGGCAGAGAAGGTGGAGAATAGAGGATGGGGTGAAAGTTAAAGCCTGAATAGCGCCGGAGGTGGCATAGCTACGCAGGCTGGAGATATATAACAACGAGTCGCTAGTGCGCTCAATAAAGAACAGGAGAGAAAACCATGCCCATGATTGAAGCCAAAGTAACTATGAAACTGGCGGAAGAAAAAAGAGATTTGCTGAAAAGCGAGTTTGGTGAGGCCATCGGCCTCATGGGTAAGCCGGAGTCTTATCTCATGATAAACCTGGCTGATGAGCAGGATTTATACTTTGCCGGCAAGAAGCTTGATAAAGGGGCCTATGTGGAAGTGAAAGTCCTGGGCCATGTGGAGGCGAGCGCCAGCAGCAAAATGACGAGCAAAGTATGCGAAATCATGCAGAAAGAGCTCGGTATCCCCGGTAATGCCGTTTATGTGTCTTATTGGGAGACGCCCAATTGGGGTTGGAACGGGCACAATTTTTAAAATAAGTAGCCGCTAAAATTTTTTCAGCACACTATCGTAATTTGATAGTGCCAGGTTTTATATTACCCGCCGGGAGGCGCTCGGAAAAGCTGGCCAGCACCAAAATATACACATTCCTGCGAGGTGCTCTTTATGATTTACATAACCGGCGATACGCATAACAGCGAGGATATGTCTAACCTTTCTAAAGCCAATATGGAGGTCTGCTGCTTGGAACAAAAGGCAGATTACGGCGCTATTACGATGGCAATTGTGCTGGGCGATTTTGGCCTGCCATGGCACACGGCTTTTGTGGCCCGGGACGGCATTCATCCAACTAGTAGCACAGATAAAAAACTGCTGGCCTGGTACAACAAGAAGCCCTTTAAAGTTTTGGCCCTGATGGGTAACCACGACAACTACGATATGCTCAAAAAGCTGCCGCCGGTGGCAATGTTTGGTAGCACGGTTTTAAAGGTGAGCGAGAATGTTTTTTACCTGAAACGCGGCGAAGTTTATACTATTGAAGAAAAGCGCTTTTTAGTGCTCGGCGGGGCTTTAAGTGTTGATAAAATATATAGAATTTCCCATGAATCCTGGTGGGAGGAAGAGGCCTGGAACGCTACTGAAAAGGAGGCACTCCTAGCTAAAATAGCGGCGGGCGAGCGCACATTTGATTATGTGCTCTCGCATAATGGGCCAACTGCCGGCATTGCCTCGGTGGAAGAATATGTTAAAAATGGCGGGGAAGTGATGAAAGATCCGGTGGTGGTTTTTAATGATCAAATAGATTCTATGATTACATATAAAAAATGGTTCTTTGGCCACTGGCACAGTGACTCGGGGTATAAAAATTTAAAAGAGAATAAGTACATAGCGCTTTACCATGAGGGGGTGGTGGTCTAAAGTTTTTTAAATTTTTCAGCACCGCGATTTTTTCTGATTTTTTCCTCGGCACTATCGTATTTTGATAGCCTACCACTTTATAACAACAGCAGTGGGCAAAACGCCCCAAAAAAGTGGGAGGCTTCTATGCATGCTAAAAAGAAGATCAAAGAAGCGCTGGAAGAACGCTATATTAGACTAAACCAGAATTTCCAATGGTCTCCGGAAAATATAGAAAAAATCATCGCTCTTAATAATGAACTTTTAGAACGTTACCGCGAAGCTTATAACGAACTTCGGCGCTTTAAAAATGAATTTAATGCGCGCTACTTGGCAGGCGACCAAAATTATCGGGATTATACGCTGGAAGTAGAATTTTGGTACCCATTACCACCCGCTTTAAGTGGTGATGAAGAACAACTTTGGGAGAATCTTGGTGAAACAAGCACTTGTTGGGGCACCTCTCTTTTGACATTTAGCCATTATGGAGATGAGGGAAGCTCAGATATTCCTCCGTTTGAAGAGGTGATGTCGATAGATGAAACGTCCTGGAATGATTACCCTTTTAATAACAAAGCTCTTGACGGCACTTATATTTATTATTTCATGCATGAGATTTTTGGTAACAATGAAACCTACTCACTGGCAGATGCCGTGCAGATGAAAGCGGAAAATTTTGCCTGGCAACTGATTATCAAACTGGAGCATTGGGGGAATGGATAAGGGTAATTAAGGAAAAACAGCTTGCTGCTGGTGAGAAAAGATCGGATATTGCGCTGAGAAGTGCGGAGTATGGGAAATAGCCTAATACTTTGTAAACTTTAGTTAAAAAATATCTTTTGAGGCAACATCATGTCTAAAATACTTTTAAAATCAGCACTTATTGAAGCCACTCGTGGCAAAAGCGTGCGCCGCGATATCCTTATTGCCGGGGGGCGCTTCCAAAAAATCGCTGCAACTATTTCTGCTGAAGAAGCCGGTGATTGCGAAGTGGTGGACTCTTCAAATTTTGCAGTACTTCCGGCATTTTATAATGGGCACACCCATGCGGCGATGACCCTTTTACGCGGCTATGCCGACGACATGGAGCTCTCACGCTGGCTAAATGAATATATCTGGCCGATGGAAGCTAAGCTTAGGCCCGCAGATATCAGAATAGCCAGCCGCCTGGCCGTTTTGGAGATGATAAAGTCGGGGACGGTCTTCTTTGCCGATATGTATTGGCACCACGATGAGACGCTGAAAGTTGTGGAAGAGATGGGCGTTAGGGCAACGATTGGCCTCTCCATGGCCGACCTATTGCAACCACCGGAAGAAATTGAAAAATCTTTTGCCTTTTTGGTCGCCCACACGGGAGAATCGGAACGCGTGAAACTGGCGGTGATGCCGCATGCTGTTTACACGGTTAGCGAGGCGCTCTTAAAACGCTGTTTTGCCGTTGCCAAGGCGGAAAATTATCTGGTGCACACCCATTTATCGGAAACGCGCCAGGAGGTGGAAAATTGCCAAAAACAGTATGGCTGCACCCCGCCGCAGCTTCTGGCTCGCCTGGGCGGGCTAAATGACAAGCTCATTGCCGCCCACTGCGTCCATTTTACGCCGGAAGATCGCCGGATTTTTGCCGCCGCCGGAGCCACGGCCATTACCAATCCCTGCTCTAATTTGAAACTGGCCAGCGGTATGCCCCAAATTAACGAACTATTGGCCGCCGGTATCAGAGTGGGCATTGGAACCGACGGCGCCTCCTCCAATAACAGCCTCGATATGCACGATGATATGAAACTGGCGGCCCTTATTGCTAAAGTCAGCGGCTCGGCGGAAACGTTGCCGGCTAGAGAGGCGCTGGAAATGGCTACAGTGCGGGTGGCTGAGGCTTACGGGCTTAATGCCGGGGTTATTGCCGAAGGAAAACTGGCCGATTGCCTGCTAATTGATCTCTCCGCCGAGAGCATGGTGCCCTGTTATGACCTGGTGAGCAACTGGGTTTATGCCGCTGATTCCAGGTGTATAGATTCGGTTATATGTAATGGAAAATTTATTATGCGCGGCCGCCATGTGGATGGCGAAGAGGATATTCGGTGCGAGGCGGCGGCTTGTGCGGCGCGGCTGGTGCAAACTCCTTAATATTTAAGAAAAAAAATTCATATTACAAATGTTCTATTCTTTCTTGGCATTCCATTCCGCAGAAAAGTAGTTCTACTGTGGCCGGCGGAGAGATTATTTCTGCATTTATTTTATCGTCCTCCATTTGGCAACCTGGCGAAATCTATGGGATTAAGTAGATTTAAAACGCTATTTTTGAACTTTTTCCCTGCCAATTATCACGATTTGATAGCCAGGCGGTTTAAGAGGCAAGAGCAGAGGGGCGAAGGCAGCCCAGAGAGGAGAGGAAGATGGAGACTTATGAGCAATCGCCGGAGAATACCATGGATTTTGACAAAATAGTTTCCTGCCAGGCAGGAGAAGCGCAGCTTGATTACGGCTTTGTTTTCGGCCCAAACCGCCAGAAAATATTTTTAATAAAAACAGGGCAAGGAGGCTCCATTTACGGCTATGAAAACAAATATCTGAAATTAGCCATTAACTTACGAGATTTATATGGCTTTTCCACTCTTTGCGCCTCCACACAAACTGGCTCTACCAATCAAATTGAGCAATTGTTTCAGGTGCTTAAGCAAGAGTTTAAAATTGATAAAGAAACGACAATTTACTTTATGGGCATGTCGAAAGGCGCAGCACTTGGCTGCCTTGCGAGCGCTTTGTTTCCGCAAATCAGGCGTTTTTTGCTCATCAACCCGCCGCTAATGTTTAATAATATGGTGGAAATTTTTCAGGCTAGTAAGCAATTTAGCGGCGCAATGATGCACTTTGTTTTTGGCGCTCTTGATCCTTCGGTACATTCGGCGCACCTGTTGCAAAAGCTCTGTAAAAAGGAAAATGTGCGGGTGACAGTGGTGCCGGAGCAAGATCATAATTTTTCTAAAA
>JAEEGL016773330.1_pt1 | contig 26380 bp, 22 predicted proteins | sample 9134231 | NCBI WGS metagenome assembly JAEEGL01 (sample SAMN16246548, study PRJNA631951) | gut metagenome | biome: gut microbiome; feature: rumen; material: fiber-attached | host: Bos | place: Iran: Karaj | collected 2018-10
CGATCATGCTGTGCTCCGAGGTGCCGATGAGATACAGGTCCTCGCCCTCGATCTTGTACATCATGTTCTCCATCTCGGCGAAGCTCATGACGCCGTCGACGACCGCCGAACGGATCATGAACGGCGGCACGACGTACGTGTAGCCGCGGTCGATCATGAAATCGCGCGCGTAGGACAGCACCGCGCTGTGCAGCCGCGCGATGTCGCCGGTGAGATAATAGAAGCCGTTGCCGCTCGTCTTGCGCGCGGAATCGAGATCGATGCCCGAAAGCCGCTCCATGATGTCGACATGGTACGGGATCTCGAAATCCGGCACGGCCGGCTCGCCGAAGCGTTCGATCTCGACGTTCTCGGAATCGTCCCTGCCGACCGGCACGGACGGGTCGATGATGTTCGGGATTACCAGCATGCGCTTTCTGATCTCGCCCTCGAGCTCCGTCTCGCGCACCTCGAGCTCCGCCATCTCCTTCGCCATCGCGCCGACCTGCGCCTTGGCCTCCTCGGCCTTGTCGCGCTCGCCGTGCGCCATCATCATGCCGATGGACTTACTGATGACGTTGCGCTGGTTGCGCAGATAGTCGCCGCGCACGTGCGCCTCGCGGTACTCCTTATCGAGCGCGAGCACTTCGTCGACGAGGATCAGCTTCTCGTCCTGAAACTTCTTTTTGATGTTTTCCTTCACGAGGTCCGGATTCGCCCGGACAAACTTGATATCCAGCATATTACATCCTTTCGGGGGCGATGAGCCCCAGCAGATTCAATCCGTTTTTGAGCGTCTGCCGCGCGGCGTCGCAGAGCGCCAGTCTCGCGGCGCGGACCGCGGGATCGTCCGCCATGATCCGCTGTTCGTAATAGAAGCGGTTGAACGCGTTCGCGACCTGCATGACCGCGCGCGCCACGACGTACGGCTCGTACTTTTCGGCGGCGCCTTTGACCGCCTCGGGCAGCGCCGCGATCGCCTTCAGGAGCGCGACGCTTTCGGGATCGGACAGCAGCGACGCGTCGTACGCTTCGGGGCGTCCGCCCGCCTTGCGGAGCACGCTGCACGCGCGCGCGTGGGTGTACTGCACGTACGGCGCGGTCTCGCCGTCGAAGTTCAGCACCTTGTCCCAGCTGAACGTCACGTCCTTGATGCGCGCGTTGTACAGCACCGACCAGAGGATCGCGCCGACGCCGACCGCCTCCGCCGCGGACTTCTTGTCCTCGAGGTCCGGGCTCTTTTCGCAGATGATCTCGTACGTCTTTTCGACCGCCGCGTCGAGCACGTCGTCGAGGTACAGCACCTTGCCCTCGCGCGTGTGGAAGCTGCCGCCCTCCATCGAAACCATGCCGAAGTTCACGTGCACGCAGTCCTTGACCCAGTCGCGGCCCATGAGCTCGAGCACCTTGAAGAACTGCTTAAAATGCAGGTCCTGCTGGTACGCCACGACGTACAGAAGCTTCGTGAAATCGTACGTCTCCTTGCGGTAGCAGGCGGCGGCGAGGTCGCGCGTCGCGTAGATCGTGCTGCCGTCGGACTTCACGATGATGCAAGGCGGCATGTTCCATTCGGACAGATCCACGATCTCCGCGCCCTGATCGACCTTCGAGATGCCCTTGTCGCGCAGTTCCCGGATGATCGCGGGCATCTTGTCCTCGTAGAACGCTTCGCCGTTCCAGCTGTCGAACTCGACGCCCATGCGCGCATACGTGACCTTGACCTCTCGGATCGTGGCCGCGCGCATCTTCTCCCACAGCGCATGCGCCTCGGGATCGCCGCTTTCGATCTTCTTGAACCAGGCGCGCGCCGTGTCGTTGAGCGACGGGTCCTTCTCCGCCTCCTCGTGGAAGCGCACGTACAGCGCGACGAGCTCGCGGATCGAGTACTCGTCGACGGGCTTTGTTCCCCACAACTTGTACGCCGTGATCATCTTGCCGAACTGCGTGCCCCAGTCGCCGAGGTGGTTGATGCCGACCGTTTCGTAGCCGAGCGCCTTATAGATGCGGTACAGGGCGTTGCCGATCGCGGTAGAAGGCAGGTGATGGAAGCCGAACGGCTTCGCGATGTTGATCGAGCTGTACTCGACCAGGACCGTTTTGCCGTTCCCCTCCGTGCTCGTGCCGTACGCGTCGCCCTCCGAAAGAACGCGCGAAAGGACCGTGTCCGCGACGGCGCTCTTGTCGGTGAAGAAATTCAGGTATCCGCCGACCGGCTCGCACTTTGTAAAGCCCGCGGGAAGAACGAGCTTCTCCGCAAGCTCCGCCGCGATCAGGTTCGGCGCCTTTCGCATCGTTTTGGACAGACGGAAGCACGGGAACGCGTAGTCCCCCATGTCCGTGTTCTTCGGGACCTCGATCCAATCGGCCAGCGCCGTTTCGTCGGTCACGCAGAGCGGCGCGAGCGCCGCGGCAAGCGTTTTGACTGCATCCATATGAAATACTCTCCTTAACCCTTTTATTTTATCAAAGCGTTTTCGAAAAAGCAATCCCCCAATCCCTTGTAAAAACCCGGTCCGAATGCTATACTTTTCCCATGATACGCAAGATCTCGCGGGAGGAGGCCGCGGCGTTCCCGTTTTCGAACGACGCCGAGGCGATCACCTTCCGAAAACTGCATCAGCTCACCGCCGTGCCGGAAGCGCTCTGCCTTTCCGACGGAAAGGACGTGCTCTACGTGCGCTCGGGACCCGGATGGCCTTCGTGGATCTATTCGCGAAGGGGCGTTTCCGACGAAACGCTTTCGGAGCTCGCCGCGTCGCTCTGCGTGCTGAAGGAGGCGAAGAACCTCGACGGCGTGATCGGCCGGGCGAGCCTCGTCCGCTATCTCGAGCTCGCGCTGCCGTACCCGACGAAGCGGCGGCTGCCGCTGACCGCGTATCTGTGCGAACACGCAAACCGCTTTGAAGCCGAGGGCGAACGCGTCCCCGCGGGCGCGCTCGATCCCGCCGTGTGCGGCGAACTCCTTGCCCAGCTCGGCGAACAGGCGCGCGAGCCCATCCCCGAAGCGGCCCGCCTTGCCGTCGGCACAGACTTCTGCGAAAGCGGCGACGCGTATGGTTGGTGCGTAAATGGGACAACCGTTGCGCTGGTGCGGTTCCGTGAGCACGCAAACGGTCTTGCGTACATCGGCAACGTCGTGACGGACGCGGCGCACCGCGGCAAAGGCTACGCAAAGGCGCTGGTCGGCTCGGTTTGCGCGGACGCCTGCGAACGCGGCGAGCGCATCATGCTCTATGCGGACACAAGCTATCCGCCCAGCAACGCGCTCTACCGCGCGGTCGGCTTCACCGAGGCCGGGCGGCTGATCGGCTTCGATTTCATTTGATGCCTGTCCCTTTTTCGGTACACCCTAAACGAGAAAATAGACCTGTCCGGTTTCGGACAGGTCTTTTGTTCTCAGAGATCTCCCCGCAGTCCGTAGACCGTGATGCCGACGCACTCGCGGAAGAAGTTGTTGAGCCTGATGTACCACACGTCCGGCGCGGCGATGCCGACCGCGTCGATGCCCGCCTTCTTTGCGACGCGCGACGCGCGGAACACGTGGAAATCGGTCGTGACGAACGCGATCTTCGCGTCCGGACCGAGCCGTTCCTCGATCAGCGTTTTGGAAAATTCGAAGTTTTCGAGCGTGCTCGTCGCACAGTCCTCGATAAGGATGCGGTCCGGGTCGATCCCCTTGCGCTCGACGAGGTACTTCCGCATCGCCGACGCTTCGGTCACGCTCTCGCCGTCGCCGCGTCCGCCCGAGACCACGCAGACCGTGTCCGGATGCGCCGCGAGGTAGTCCGCCGCCGTGTCGAGGCGGTTGCTTAAAACCCACGTCACGCGGTCGCCGTGCACCGCGGCGCCGAGCACGATCAGCGCGTCCGCGTCCACCTCGTCCGCCCGCTTCGCCGCAGTGCCCATCAGAACGCCCATCACGATCAGAAACACCGTGCCGAGCGCGTAGCAGCCGAGCAGGAACCACTTGAGAAACGCGAGGAAACCGCCCTGCATCTGCGGCAGGAAGATGCCGAGCAGCAGCAGCGGCAGTCCGAGGATCGCCGGCAGGATCACGCCGAGATTGAAATTGGACAGCATGGACACGATGAGCGTATCCAGTACCAAAAATGCACCAACCGCGATACAGATGATCCGAAGCACTTTCATGATTCCTTTCCTTTCAGCGCGCGCTTCAGGAACTGACCGGTGTAGCTCCGTTCGCACTGCGCGATCTGTTCGGGCGTGCCGGTCGCGACGACCATGCCGCCTTCGTCGCCGCCCTCGGGCCCGAGGTCGATGATCCAGTCCGCGCTCTTGATCACGTCGAGGTTATGCTCGATGACGATGACCGTGCTGCCGGAATCGGCAAGGCGGTTCAGGATCTCCAGAAGCCGCTTCACGTCGTGCGTGTGCAGACCCGTCGTGGGCTCGTCGAGCACGTAGAGCGTGCGGCCCGTGTCGCGGCGGCTGAGCTCCGTCGCGAGCTTGATGCGCTGCGCCTCGCCGCCGGAGAGCGTGGTACTGGGCTGTCCGAGCTTGATATAGCCGAGGCCGACGTCGTCGAGCGTTTTCAGGATCTTTTTGATGCCCGCATGCTGCGCGAAGAACGGCAGCGCCTCCTCCACCGTCATCTCGAGCACGTCGTAGATGTTCTTTCCCTTGTAGCGCACCTCGAGCGTTTCGCGGTTGTAGCGGCGGCCGCGGCAGACCTCGCACGGCACGTACACGTCGGGCAGGAAGTGCATTTCGATCTTCACGATGCCGTCGCCCTTGCACGCTTCGCAGCGCCCGCCCTTGACGTTGAACGAGAACCGTCCGCTCGTGTAGCCGCGCAGCTTCGCGTCCGGCGTGGACGCGTACAGCGTGCGGATCAGATCGAACAGGCCGGTGTACGTCGCGGGGTTCGAGCGAGGCGTGCGCCCGATCGGGCTCTGGTCGATGTCGATGATCTTGTTGAGATATTCGATCCCGTCGATGCCGTCGTGGTCCTTCGCGCGGACCTTCGCCCGGTTCAGGTCATGCAGAAGCCGCTTTTTCAGGATCTCGTTGACGAGCGAGGACTTGCCGGAACCGGAGACGCCCGTCACGCAGATGAATCGGCCGAGCGGGAAGTCCACCGTGATATTCTTCAGGTTGTTCGCCCGCGCGCCGCGCACCGTCAGCACGTTGCCGTTGCCCGCGCGCCGCGTTTCCGGCACGGGGATGGTGCGTTTATGACTCAGGTACTGCCCGGTCAGCGAGGTTTCACACGCCATGACCTCTTCGGGCGTGCCCGCCGCCATGATCTCGCCGCCATGGACGCCGGCGCGGGGACCGATGTCCACGATGTAGTCGGCGGCGCGCATCGTTTCCTCGTCGTGCTCGACGACGATCAGCGTGTTGCCGAGATCGCGCAGTCCCTTGAGCGTTTCCAGAAGCCTTGCGTTGTCGCGCTGATGGAGACCGATGCTGGGCTCGTCAAGGATGTACAGAACGCCGACGAGACCGCTTCCGATCTGCGTGGCAAGCCGGATACGCTGGCTTTCGCCGCCGGACAGCGTCGCCGCCGCGCGCGACAGCGTAAGGTAGTTCAGACCGACGTTCACGAGGAAGCCGAGCCTTGCGTCGAGCTCCTTCAGAATCGCCGCGGCGATCGTCTGCTGCGTGGGCGAAAGCGTCAGTTCGCGCAGGAAATCGCGCGAGCGCCTGACGTTCATGTCGCACAGGTCGGAGATGTTGATCCCGCCGACGGTGACCGCGAGCGAGGTGGGCTTCAGGCGCTTGCCCTTGCAGTCGGGGCACGGGATGTGCGCCATGAAGGTCTCGATCTCCGCCTTCGCGTAGTCGCTCGACGATTCGCGGTAGCGCCGCTCCATGTTCGGCACGATGCCCTCGAACGACGCCATGAAGTGACCGCCGCCGAAGTCGCGCTCGTAGCGGACCTCCATCTTTTCCTTCGTGCCGTACATCAGCACGTCGCGCCCTTCCTTCGGGATGTCGCGGTACGGCGTGTCAAGCGTGAAGCCGAAGCGCTTTGCGATCGCTTCGTAATACATATCGGAAAAGACGTTGCTCGCGCCGCTTCTCCAGCCCGGCGCGCGGATCGCGCCTTCGTTGATCGACAGCGATTCGTCCGGCACGATCAGCGTCGGATCGATCTTCATCTGCTCGCCGAGGCCGAGACACGTCGGACACGCGCCGAACGGGTTGTTGAACGAGAACGCGCGCGGCGCAAGCTCCTCGAGCGCGATGCCGCAGTCCGGGCAGGCGTAGTTCTGCGAGAACAGAAGCTCCTCGCCGTCCTGCACCGCGACGATCGCAAGGTTCTGCCCGAGCGCGAACGCGTGCTCGAGCGATTCGGTGAGCCGGCTTTCGACGCCGTCCTTCAGCACGATGCGGTCGATGACCGCCTCGATCGTGTGCTTTTTCTGCTTGTCGAGCGCGGGGACCTCCTCGATCGGATAGACCTCGCCGTCGACGCGCACGCGCACGTAGCCCTCGCGCTGCAGGCGCTCGAGGACCTTTCCGTGCTCGCCCTTTCTTCCGCGCACGCACGGCGCGATGATCTGGAAGCGCGTGCCGTTCGGAAGCGCCTTGATCTGATCCACGATCGTGTCGATCGATTGGCGCTCGATCACCCTGCCGCAGTTCGGGCAGTGCGGGACGCCGCAGCGCGCGTACAGCAGACGCAGATAGTCGTAGATCTCCGTGACCGTGCCGACCGTCGAACGCGGGTTGTGCCCCGTACTCTTCTGATCGATCGAGATCGCGGGCGAAAGCCCGTCGATGCGGTCGACGTCGGGCTTGTCCATCTGTCCGATGAACATGCGCGCGTACGAGGACAGGCTCTCGACGTAGCGCCGCTGCCCCTCTGCGTAGATCGTGTCGAACGCGAGCGACGATTTGCCCGAGCCGGACACGCCCGTCATGACCACGAGCTTGTTCCGCGGGATCGAAAGATCGACGTTCTTTAAATTGTGCTCCCGCGCACCGTAGATGCGCAGTTCCCGATCGTTTCCTTCCATATCATCTGTGTGCGACCGAGGCGATCGCCTGCGCCGAAATGCAGAGGCCCTTCCCCTCGTCGTTCATTCCTTCCGTCGTCGTTGCCTTGACCGAGACCGCTCCGGGCGAAATGCCGAGATCCGCCGCGATCCGGCTCTCCATTTCCGCGCGGTACGGCGCGAGCTTCGGTCTCTGACAGATCACCGTCGCGTCCACGTGCCGCACGACCATGTCCCTTTTTTGCACCAGGTTCCCGACTTCACGGAGCAGAACGCGGCTGGAAACGCCTTCGTACTGCGGATCGGTGTCGGGAAAGAGCTTGCCGATGTCGCCGAGCTTCAGGCATCCGAGGATCGCGTCCATGATCGCGTGCAGCAGCACGTCGGCGTCGGAGTGCCCCAAAAGCCCCTTTTCAAACGGGATCGTTACCCCGCCGAGGATCAGATCGCGTCCCTCGACGAGCCGGTGCGTGTCGAACCCGATCCCGTACGCGGGCGGGTCCAGCCGCCCGACTGCGCGCTTCCAGTCCGCGCCGGTCGTGAGTTTGCCGTTTTCCTCGCTGCCGGGCACGAACGTCGGCGCGCCGAAGCGTTTCGCGTACAGCGTCGCGTCATCGGTCGCGTATCCTTCCGTTTCGTACGCCGCTCTGATCCGGTCCAGCCGGAACGCCTGCGGCGTCTGCATGCGGAACAGTTTGGAACGGTCGAGCGTTTCGACCGCGCCGTTTTCCGCGCGCACGACCGTGTCGGTCACGGGGATCGCCGCCACGCCGGAGCCGGTCGTTTCCGCCGCCTCGATGCACGCGCGGACGAGGTCCGGCGAAACGAAGCAGCGCGCCGCGTCGTGGATGACGGCGACGTCGCCCGCGGCTTTCGAAAGCCCGTTCCGCACCGAATCCGTGCGCTGTTCGCCGCCTCGCACGACGGCAAACGGCACGGGCACGGAGAGCGCGCGCACCGTCGCTTCGCTCGCTTCGTTCACGACGAACACGAGCGAGCCGCAGCCGCCCGCGACGAGCGCGTCCATCGAGCGTTCGATCGCTGTCTTTCCGCAAAGGGGCATATTCAGTTTGTCGAAGCCCATGCGGTTCGAGCTGCCCGCACAGAGCAGAATGCCCGCCGCGCTCATAGTCCGTCCGTGAGCACGGTGTAGAGCGAATCCGCGTCCTCCTTGCGCACGACCTCCGGCGTCTTCTCGACGCGGCAGAGCATGTGCCTGCCGCCGAGCAGGATGTCGATGACGTCGCCGGGCTTCACCTCCGAAGCGGGCTTCGCCGTCTTTCCGTTGATCGAAACGCGGCCCGCGCCCGCGGCCTCGTTCGCCACGGTGCGGCGCTTGATGATGCGCGAAACCTTTAACCATTTATCCAGACGCATATTATCCTCCGAACGGCGTAAAGCCGAATCCAAGCGTTTTCGTCAGCTGCAGGATCAGCACGGCGACGCCGAGGACCGCCGTGTAGACCGCAAAGCCGAACAGACCCTTCTTCGTGACGAGGCGGATCATGAACCGCACCGCGAAGTACCCCGAGATCGCCGCCGCCAGCATGCCGAGGATCAGCGTCGCGCCGAATTCGAACACGCTGCCGCCTGCGACCGCCGCGGGCGTCTTCACCAGCTTATAGAGCTCCAGGATGAGCGCGCCGAGGATCGCCGGCACCGAAAGCAGGAACGAAAAATCCGCCGCGCTTCTGCGGTCCATCCGCCTGCCCAGCGCGCCCGCGATCGTCGCGCCGGAGCGCGAAACGCCGGGAAGAATGCCGATCGCCTGCATCCCGCCGATCGCAAGCGCGTCGGTCCAGCGCATCGTGCCGATCGACTTTTTCGGCTTTCTGCGGCGGCAGAGAAGCTCGCTGACCGTCAGAAACGCCGCCGTCAGCAGGAAGCTCACGCCGAGCAGATTGCCGTTTTCGATCCACGCGTCGAGCGCGTCCCACTTCTTCAGGATCAGCGCGGCCGCCACCGTCGGCAGCGTCGCGACGATCAGGTACAGCGTCAGCGGCTGCAGCGGATGCCGCAGGATCGCGCCCACCTGCTCCCGATAGACGAACAGGACCGCGATCAGCGTCGCGACGTGCAGCATCACGACGAAAAAGCTGCCGAAATACCCTTCGCCGACCGCGCCGCCCGTCAGCTTTTCCACAAGATATAAATGCCCCGAGCTGGAGACCGGCAGAAACTCGCACAGTCCCTGCACCAGCCCCAGCAGCAAAGCGATCAGGATTTTCATGTGTTGACCTCCGATATTGCTCTGATGATATCATACTATGAAACTGCCGAAAATACAATAGATGCGAGGTGATTTCATGCTGCGTTACTGGATCCTGAGACGCCCGGACGGCACGCCCGCCGGGCTCGTGCGCGTGTGCGGCGACCGCGCGCTGCTCACGCTCAGCACGCCCGTCGAAGGGCGTTTCACGCTGTTTTCCGAAGCCTGCGCCGTGCCCGTCACGCCCGGAAGCGAAGCGTGCCTCTCCGCTCCGCTTGCCCTGCTCGGCGACGCAGACGGCCGGATGACCTGCTTTGCCGCGTCGCCGGACGCCGGTCCGGTCTCCCGCTATCTGGATCGCTTGTCCCAAATTTACACCAAGAAAGAGACGCCTGCTCCGGAACCCGTCGATATATCCCAAAATAGCACCATAGAGGTCGAGGAAACAACAGATATGCCGGCGGAAACGGCGGATTTCGGCGACGATCTGTCCCAAAATAACACCACGGAAACGGAGCCGCCTGCGGACAGCGTGTCCGATACCGCACACGAGACGGCGGAATTTGCCTTGCTTCTTCGGCGCGCCGATGCGTTTTACGCGCAGTTCGACCCGTCGGACGGCACCAGCATGGTGCGAAAAGAGGATATGCAGGCGAACAGCGGGATTGATCTGTTCCCGCAGCAGTTTCCGGGCGCGCGCTGGCGATACGTGGACGGCGCGGACGTTCTGCCGCATTACGAGGGGACGTGGCGGTCGGAAAACGGCGCCGTCCGGATCCTCGCGGTCCGCGGGCGGGCCGCGCCGCGTCCGCCGCGCGCGCTTCCGGGCTTTACGCGCTATCTGCGCGACCGCGACGGCTTCGGCTACTGGGTGAAGATCACGGGAACGAACGCGCCCTGACCGCGCTTCCGCACAAACGATCCCCTGCCCGCCCCCTTTGCGCAAGGGGGCCTTTTGGTATCCGATCCGCGTCGGAGGTTTTGGATTATTGTATGGAATAAAAAAGCTGTGGCTGTTTATGAAATAAAAAAGTCGTCGCGAGCCGGTTGAAGCCCGCGACGACGAAGGCGCGGTGCGTATCTGGAGAATGAGGGGATACACGCACCGACTCGGTCAAAAACGACCGGCCTTGTTTGCCCGACGGTCAGAGAATCATCAAGCAGGACCGCGGGCAAGTCGGAATTTGTAAAAATACTGAACACTGTGTTGATTTATTTAATTGTGTGTATTATTATATAATAGAAGATGGAAAGATACAACCGACAATGTTTTCCGGAATTGTCCGAAAATCAACGGCGGCTGTCCTCTTCGTTCAATAATAAAAAAGGAGTCGCGCTATGGAGAAAATGGACCATCGCGTACGTATCACGAAGCACCTCCTGCGCAACGCGCTGTCCGTGCTTTTAACCGAGAAGCCGATCGCCGCGATCACCGTCAAGGAGCTCTGCCTTCGCGCAGGCATCAACCGCGGCACGTTTTACGCGCATTATACCGACGTATACGACCTGCTGAAAAGCATCCAGCAGGAGATGGAGGCCTCGTTCTTTGAAGCCCTCCGTCCCGTGCTGGACGAAGCGTCGCAGCTCACGCCGCCGAAGATGACGAAAAAGATCTTCGAGTGCATCGAAGCAAACGCCGACCTGTGCCGGGCGACGATCGGTCCGCACGGCGACAAGGAATTTGCGCGCTCGCTCATTCGCAGGAGCAAGGAGCTCTGTATGATCAGTTATCTCCGGTTCTATCCGAACGCAACGGAAAAGCAGATCGAAACGTACTTCACGTTCGTTTCGGGCGGCTGCATGGCGCTGATGGAGCGGTGGATCCGCGGCGGCATGACCGAAAGCTCCGCCGTGCTCGCCGAGTCTGCGGAACGGATCATGGAGTCCGGCGTCGGCTTCCTGAAATGAAGCGGTACCGGGATTATGTCTTCGACCTGTACGGCACGCTTGCGGACGTCTGCACGGACGAAGGACCGCGCGCGTTCTGGAACGCCGCGGCAAAGGACGCCGAAGCGTTCGGCGCGCGATACGACGGCGACGCGTTCCGCAGGGCGTATCTTGCGCTTTGCGCGGACGAGGTGCGCCTGCGCGCGGAAACGCTGCCGGACGTGCCCGTGCCGTACGTCGAGCCGGAGCTTCTGAACGTGTTCCGGCGGCTGCTCGATGCGGACGAATCGGCCGCGCGCGCATACGCCGCGCTGTTCCGCCGCCACTCGACGAACCGGCTCCGGCCGATGCCGCACGCGCTCGAAACGCTCGACGCGCTGCGTGAAAAGGGCGCGCGGACGTTTTTGCTGTCCAACGCGCAATCGTGCTTTACGAACGGCGAGCTCGCCGCGCTCGGGCTTTCGGACCGGTTTGACGGGATCCTGCTGTCCTCGGACGCGGGCATGAAAAAACCGTACCGCGGACTGTTCGGGCTGCTGCTCGAGCGGTACGGGATCGACCGGGAACGCGCGGTCATGGTCGGAAACGACAAGATCGCGGATATCGGCGGCGCGCACGGCGCGGGGCTCGACAGCGCGTACATCCACACGTGGCAGTCGGGCGAACGTCCGGCGTCGCTTCCCGAAACCTGCCGTGAGATCACGGATCTTCTCGATCTGCTGAAATAGGATCCGAATCAAAAAAAGCGGAGAGGCGCGCCTCTCCGCTTTTTTTCGTTCCGGTCATTTTCTGTCGAAGATCATCACGGTGCCGTTGATGTTGAGATACAGCCGGCCGTCGTCGAGCCGGTACTCCGTGGGCGATCCGTCGATCAGGATCTTCCCTTCCTCAAGCGTGTAGGTGAAGTTCTCGCTTTCATCCTTGCCGCCGAGGTTCACGCCCATGACGCCGGTGCCGTCCTCGTTGAACGTGAACGTCATCGTCATGCCCAGCGCAAGCATCATCCGAACGGTCTGCTGCGCTTCTTCGCCCTCGCCGTCGGTCAGTTCCCACGTGCCGACGACGGAATCGCTCTTCTTGCCGCCGCAGGCGATCGAAGCGAGCACCATCAGCGCCGCCAGCAGGATCGCGATCGTTTTCTTCATAGGGGATCTTCCTCCTGTTTCGTCGTTTTTTTGCAGGAACATTATAGCCGCGCGGACACGGTCCTGTCAACGGTTCCGCGCGGACAAAAAACGGAGAGGATCGCTCCTCCCCGTCTTTTTCGGTTTTGATTACTGTCTGTCGAAGATCATCGCCATGCCTTCGACCTGGATGGTCAGCTTGTCGCCGTCGAGCTTGTAATCCGCGCCCGCGCCGTCGATCACGATCTGGTTGTTTTCAATCGTGTAATTGAAGTTCTGATCCTGCTGCTGTCCCATTACGTCCATCTTCATGTGACCGGTGCCGTCCTCGTTGAACGTGAACGTCATCGTGCCGCCCATTGCAAGGATCATCTGAACAGCCTGCTGCGCTTCGCCCTCACCGTCTGCAAGCTTCCAGGTTCCGACAATGCCTTCGCCCTTCGCGCCCTTGCCGCCGCAGGCGACCAGAGCCAGTGCCATCATTGCAACCAGCACAATTGCGATCCATTTCTTCATGATTCATTATCCTCCTTATATTATGCTATTACGCATTACGGGAATTATATCAGAAAAACCCGTGAATTGTCAACAACTGCGCGGAAATCGGGGATCCGGCCCCGCCGCGGGGTCACTGTCTTTCGAAGACCAGCACGTAGCCTTCCACTTCGATGGTCAGCCGGTCGCCGTCGAGCGTATAATCTGCGCCGTCGCCTTCGATCACGATCTGACCGTCTTCCAGCGTATACGTAAAATCTTCCGACCGCGTTTCACCGTTGAACGTCATCGTCATGTTGCCCGTTCCGTCCTCGTTGAACGTGAACGTCATCGACGCGCCCAGCGTGAGCAGCATCTGAACGGTCTCCTTCGCTTCGTCGCCCTCGCCGTCGACCAGATTCCACGTGCCGACGATGCCTTCGCCCCCGGCCGACTTTGACGTTTTTACTTCCTCGGGGATCTCAAAGTCCACCTCGTTGAACCGGGACAGGACCACATCGACCGCGCACGTTTCCATGTCGGCTGTGAATTCGATGCCGCTCATTCCGCTCTGCTCCAGAGCCCGTTTTATCATGTTGTTGTACATGTTCAGCATGGCGTCGGACAGATCGATCGTGTAATGCACCGGATAGCCGGTCTTGTCGTCGATGGACATCGTCATCGGAATGCTGCCGAGGCCCGTCAGGATCTCGTCGGAAAACTCGCCCATCAGCTCTTCCATCGAACTCACCATGCCGGTCGCCTGCAGCGCTTCCTTGATGTACTGCTCGTCCAGTTCGCAGCTGTACACGGTCGCGGTGCTTCCGTTGACCGTTTCCGTACCGATCTTGCGGAAGTTGTCCGCATGCTCCAGGAATACCGCAAGCATCTTTTCGCTCTGATCCACGGTCCCGTCGGTTCCGTACGTCTTCCGCCAGTGTTGGCCGCCGTCCGAGGACAAATACGACACGGTTTCCCCGTCCTCGATCTCCACATAGGACAGCTGGTTCATCTGCTGTCCCATGATGTTCGCGTCCAGTTCCAAGTACCACCGGGCGGGCTCCCGCATCCAGTCGATCGAAAGCGCGGTCGACATCTCCAAATCTTCGTTCTGCCCCATGAATCCCATGGTCACCTTCATCTCGAGATTCATGTCCATGTGTACGCTTTCGGCGTTCTCGACGGCCGTCCTCGCGTTGACGACCGCATCCCGGGCGTTCTTCTGCGTGTTGCTCCGGAGCATCGGCACGAGCCAGAAGATCGCTGCCGCGGCAAGTCCGAGCGCAGCGGCGACGCCGGCAATGATGCCGATGATCAGACCCTTCCTGGACTTTTTCTTCGGAACGGCGGGCTCCGTCACGGGAACCGTTACGGGCGCGGCGGGCGTGTAAACGGGCGAGTGCGGCTGTTCGATCACGAGCGGTTCGCGCTCCGCGGCCGCGGCCGGGCGCACGATGCGCGCGCCGCATTCCGGGCAGAAAACGTCGTTTTCGCCGACTTTGGTTCCGCAGTTGCTGCAAAACATGGTTTCTGTTCCTCCTTGGTTTTTATCGGATCATCAGTCGGATCAGCCGCTGATGTATTTCCAGGCGTAAAGACGGGAAATGCGGGAATTGTTCTTTTCGACCGTGTCCATCGCCGACTGCGCCGCGTCGTCCTTTTCCTTGATGACGACGTATTCGAGTTTCGGGCAGCTTTCCAGCTTCCGGTATTCGGAAAGGGCGAGGCTGCATCCCGAAAGATCGATCTCCACGAGCGCCGGCTGCGCGGAGACCCCGTCGAGATCCGTCAGTCCGCTTCTGTCGCACTTGAGCATCTTCATGCACGGCTGCAGTTTCAGATCGCTCAGCGACGTAAGCTTCTTGCACTGGCTGACGTCGATGAAGCGGAGATTCTCGAGGACCGGCAGCTTTGAAAGCGACCGGATGCTGCTGTTGGCGTTGATCCCGAGATACTTCAGCGACGGCAGATCCGTAAGGCTCGCAAGGCTTGCGTCCGTCAGCTTGTTCCTGCCCAGGCGCAGGTCTTCGAGCTTCCCGAGCCCGTTCAGCGGCGAAAGATCCTGAATGTCGTTATGCTCCAGATACAGCGTCTCAAGGTTCTTCAGTCCGCTCACCCAATCGATCGAACGGATGCGGTTGCCCCTCGTTTCCGTCCCGCAGTGGGTCAGCACGAGCTTTTTGAGTTTCGTGAGCCTGCCGAGCGGCGCGTAGTCGTCCAGATAGCAGCAGTCGAGATCGAGCACCTGAAGATCCGGACACAGCCTGACCAGCAGTTCGACCTCTTCCGCCGTGATATGCGTAAGATGCTCCGCGTCGGGCCCGTTGATCCCGCGTTTGCTGCCGGTGACGCCCGTTTCGCCGCGGCGGAGCGTGACGCCGCCGAACGAGAACGTATCGGGCAGTTCCTCCTGCGCGGGCGGCGGGGTCGTCGGCTGCGTATCCTCCGGCGGCGGAGTCGTCGTCTGCGATTCCTGCGAGGGCGGCGCGGGCGCGCCGGTTTCCGGCGTGGTATGGTCGTGTTTGACGGCGGTCCACCGTCCGCTTGCGGAATCGAACGCGAAGCTCACAATGTGCCGCGACTGAAACACCTCGTCCGCGCGCCGTTCGAACAGCGTGAACGTAACGGTATCGGTCTTCTTTGCCTTGTTGACGCTGTGCTGCACCGAGACGATCTCAAACGAATCCGCGCCGGTCGTTCCGGCGTAATCGGCGGCGAACTCTGCGAGCACGTCGTCCGGCACGCCGTTTTCGGGAACGGAAACCGTGCCCGTACCGTCGGGTCCGGTCCTGGATTCTTCCTTTGCGCAGAAGCTCAGGCGCAGAAACAGCGCGAGCACCGCGATGCCGACGACGAGCGACGCCGTCAGCACGGCCATCGGGATCAGAAATGTGTTCCCGTTTTTGCGGGCAGCCGGTTTGCCCCGATTCGGATCCTGCTGCATATCTCCCCTCCGTTCCGATAGACGATTCTGAATAAAGTATAACATAAAACGCGCGAAAAGAAAAGAAAAACCGCATAAAAAGGCGGCAGGTCCCGTGGGAACCTGCCGCGAAACTGCCGGATTCAGAAGGAACGGATGCGCTTCGGCACGAAATCGAGATAATCGGCGGATACCAGATGGTAGCGCACGCCGTTCGCTTCGCCGTTGAACGCGAACCGGTGCGACGCGCCGTGCAGATGACCGTACACGACGTCGCTCACGCCCGCGGCTTCAAACCGCTCCGCAAACGCGCTCTTTTCGCCGGTTTCGGAAAACGGCGGAAAATGCAGCATGCCGACGGCGGGCGCGTCCTTCGGCAGCGCCGAAAGCGACAGATCGAGCCGGATGCGCTCGCGCTCGTAAAGCTTGCGGTCCGCGCTTTCCTTGAAATGCGACGACTCCGGGACCGTCCAGCCGCGCGTGCCGCACACGTACAGATCGCCGAACCGGAACGTGTCGTTCTGCAGCGCGTACATGCCCTGCGGCAGCGCCGCGCGCACCTGCGTCACGCTCTGCCACCAGTAGTCGTGGTTGCCGCGCAGCAGAAGCTTCGTGCCCCTGAGTGCGCCGAGAAACACAAGGTCGGCCTTTGCGTCGGAGAGGTACATCGCCCAGCTGACGTCGCCCGGCACGAGCACCAGATCGCCGTCGTCCACCGTGTCCTGCCACGCCTCGCGGATGCGTTCCGCGTGGTCCTTCCAGCGCGCGCCGAAGACGTCCATCGCCTTGTTCGGAACGGACAGACTCAGATGCGGATCGCCGATGGCATAAACGTGGGGCATGCGCGCCTCGCTTTCAAAACAGGGATTCCGGCGCGGGATCAGTCCTCGTCCGCCGGTTCGGTGATGTCTTCCTCGAGGGGATCTTCCGCCTCGTCGGCGCGGACCTTGTCGGCCAGCACCTCGAGGTTCGCCTGCCGCTTCTGCTCCTTGAGGCAGTCCTCGCAGAGATCGCGGCCGGGCAGCGCGGGCTTTTCGCCGCATTCGCTGCACATGACGACCTCGTCGACGGCCGGCGCGGTGCGGCGCACGGACCGCTCCGCGGCGCAGACGCGGCACATGGTCTCGTTGCCGTGGATATAATTCAATTCACAAATCGGGCATTTTCTGAGCATGGATGTTTACAATACCTCGCCTGTAGATTTTCAAAGCATAGTATGCAAAGGAACGCGGCTCCTGTCAAGCCCTTTTTTCATTCTTCGGAAGATTCTTTTTCCCGCGGGGCGCAATCCCTCACGATCTGCCCGATCCGTTCGAGCAATTCCGCCTTTCCTTCGCCCGTTTCCGACGAAAACGGGATCGCGAACGGCGGCGCGCCGAGCTCCTTCGCCCGCGCGTTCGCCTCCCTGCGGCGCTTCGAAACCGCGATCTTGTCCGACTTGGTCGCGACGAGCGTGTACGGAATGCCGTAGTACAGCAGATACCGGAACATCTGCACGTCGTCGCGCGTCGGCGCGTGCCGGATGTCCAGAAGCAGCAGCAGGTGCTTCACGCGCCCGCTCGACAGATACCGCTCCAGCAGATCGCCCCAGCTCTTCTGCTCCGTTTTCGACGCCTTCGCAAAGCCGTAGCCCGGCAGGTCGACGAGGTACGCCGCGCGGTTCAAAAGAAAGAAGTTGATGAGGCGCGTCTTGCCCGGCTGCGACGAGGTCTTCGCAAGCTTGTGATTGTTCGCAAGCCGGTTGATGAGGCTCGACTTGCCCACGTTTGATTTTCCGACGATCGCGATCTCGCACGGGAGCGGCGCGGGATAGCTGCCCTCGCTGCCTGCGCTCGTGACGAATTCCGCCTGTCTGATGACAAATTGCTCTTCCATGGCCACAGTATATCGTGAAAATTCACATTTCGCAATATGTTCGTTTACAGTTTCTTCATCGGTTCTCCGGCCGGGCATGGTACAATTATGGTACAAGTACAGACGGCCGCATCTGCGGCGAAAGGATCGACATGGGACTGTTTCATTCATCTGATATCGGATTGGATCTCGGCACGAGCAACGTGCTGGCATACGTGCGCGGAAAAGGCATCGTGCTGCGCGAGCCGAACGTCGCCGCGGTGGAACGCGGCACGGGCAAGCTCGTGGCGATCGGGCAGGAGGCGAAGGATCTCGTCGGCCGCGCGCCGGACAATCTGATGATCGTGCGCCCCATGCAGGACGGCGTGGTCGCCAACTTCGACGCGACGGAGCGCATGCTGACGCTGTTCTTCAACCGCATCGTCGGCAGCCGCATCTTCTTCAAGCCGCGCGCGGTCGTGGCGGTCCCGTCGATGGCGACCGAGGTCGAAAAGCGCGCCGTCATCGAAACGACTGAGGGCGCGGGCGCGCGCTACACGTTTTTGCTGGAGGAGCCCGTCGCGGCGGCGATCGGCGCTGGGCTCGACATCACCGAGCCGAAGGCGAACGTCGTTCTGGACATCGGCGCGGGCACCTGCGACATCGTCGTGACCTCGATGGGCAAGGCGGTGCGGCACGACTCGCTGCGCGTCGGCGGCGACAAGTTCGACGCCGCGATCGTGCGGTATTTAAAGCGGCAGCACGGCGTCGTGATCGGCACGCGCGCCGCGGAGGAGCTGAAGATCGCGTACGCCTCGGCGTTCCCGCGCAAGGACGAGCTCAAGATGGACGTGCGCGGACGCTCGCTCGGCGGCGGGCTTCCGGTCTCGCTGGAGCTCGGCTCCAACGAGCTGACGTACGCGCTGAAGGAGCCGCTGCTGTCCGTTTCGGAAGCGCTGCGCGACACGCTGGAACAGACGCCGCCCGAGCTTTCGGGCGACATCGCAACGCGCGGCATCTGCCTCACCGGCGGCGGCGCGCAGCTGTTCGGACTGGATCAGTACATCTCCGAGCAGACGGGCGTTCCGTGCTACGTGGCGGAGGATCCGGTCGCGTGCGTCGCGATCGGCTGCGGCAAGGTTCTGGAGGAACCGAAAAAATACGAAGGCGTCCTGTACGATTATCGCCGCGGCGACTACTATGAGGACTGAGGGGAGTTCATCATGACGGAAACGAAGGGCAAAAAAGCGTTGTCGCTGTGCATCCTGCGCGTGCTGGAACAGCGCGCGGGAAAGGAAAAACCGCTTTCGACGCGTCAGATCATCGAATACCTTGCGTCGGACTTCGGCATGATCGCCGAGCGCAAGGCGGTCGGCCGCAACCTGCTGCTTCTGCAGGAGATGGGCTTTCCGCTCTCGACCTATCAGGAGAACGGCAAGGGCTACTATCTGAAGCCGAACGCCGAGGAGGGCGTGCATCTGCACGAGCCCGCGGCGCTGGACGCGTTCCTGCGCGCGCCGCGTTCGCCGCACGTCGACCGCGTGCTGATGCGGCTGCAGGACAAGGTGCAGATCTACGTCTCCGACGCGGAGCGCGGTTCGCAGCCGGACGCCGTGTTCGAAACGCTCGACCTTTTGAAATCCGCGATCGCGGATGGCGTGCAGATCCGGTTCTTCTACACGGTCGTGAAGCCCGACGGCACGAAAGCCGCGCAGCGGGAAACGCCGTTTACCGTTTCGCCCTACGCGCTGTTCCTTGCGGACGGGTTCTATTACGTTCTCGCGTCCATCTCCGGCTACGGACGGCTTCTGCACTACCGCTGCGATCTCATGACGCAGGTCGAAACGACGGATCTGCCCGTCCGCGAAAAGGAATCGCTGATCGAATGCAAAGACGGTCTGGACGTCGCGGCGTACGTGAACCGCACGATCTACCACACCGACGTGAAGGAAACGCATACCGTGCTGTGCGCGGAGCATCTTGCGGGCGATCTTCTGGACGCCTTCGGCGACGCGGTCACGATGCATCCCGAGGGCGAAACGATCCGCGCGGAGATCGACGCCCCGTGGGAGGCGGTGCGCAGATTCGTCGTCACCAACCTCCGGCACACGACGCTTCTGCTTCCCGTCTGGCGGCGCGCGCAGATCCGCGAAGAGCTCCTGAGCGCGCTCTCCACGTATCCGCAGGGCTGATTGTTTTGAATTCGTACGCATTTTAGACGCATTTCCGTGTTATCGTATCACTTGAGGAGATCCCCATGGAACAACACGAAACCACATCCGGCAGGGCTTTGATCGAAAGCCTCCGGCATAAGATCCGGCAGTTCATTCCGAGCCGGCCGCTGCGCGTCGCTGCGGCGTTCGGCGCGGTCCTGCTCGTTTTGGGTCTGCTCGTCGGGATCGTTTGCGGCTGCATCGCGCTCGGCAAATGCCGCGCGACGCCCGCGGACGCGCAGCAGGCGGAGGCGCTCGCGCCCCTGCCCACGCTTCCGAACGAAGCGGTCGTCGTCTCCGTGCAGACCGAAGCGCCTTCGATCGAAGCGTCCGTGCCCGATACGCCGGAGCCGGTCGAAACGACCGCCCCCGCCGACACGCCCGAGCCCGGTCCGGAGACCGACTATCTCGAAGGAAAGACCTTCCGCAAGGGCGATTACGACGACGTGATCCTGACGGTCCAGTCCCGTCTGATGGATCTCGGCTATATGGATTCCGACGAACCGACCGACTTCTTCGGCAACCAGACGCACGACGCGCTGGTCTGCTTCCAGCGGCACAACGACGTGATGCCCGACGGCATCCTCGGCGAACAGACGTACGCGCTTCTGATCAGCGAAAAAGCGAAGGAATACGTCATGCAGGAGGGCGACGAGGGCGACGACGTCAGGGAGGTGCAGGAGCGTCTGTTCGAGCTCGGCTATCTCGACAAGGGCAGCCGCACCGGCACGTTCGGCGAAAAGACGGCGGCCGCCGTGCGCGAATTCCAGAGCGCGAACAACCTCAAGGTCGACGGCAAGGTCGGCGCAAAGACGATGAACGCGCTGTATTCGGGCGACGTCGTCGGCAACTATTACAAATACGGCGACTCCGATTCGAGCATCGTCGCATTCCAGAAGCAGCTCGTGAAGCTCGGCTATCTCAGCAAGGATTACGACTGCGCCGGCAAGATGGACAAGAGCACCGTCGCCGCGATCAAGGCGTTCCAGGAGGCGAACGGCCTCGTGCGCGACGGCTGTCTCGGCCCCGCCACGATGGAGCTTCTGAACTCCAAAAACGCCGTGAAGTACGCCATCCGTCTCGGCATGAGCGGCTCCGCGATCAAGGCGGCCCAGCAGCGGCTGTACGATCTCGGGTACATCCGCTCGCACAACGTGACCGGCTACTTCGGCGAATCGACGGAGGAGGGCGTCAAAGCGTTCCAGAAGCGCAACGGGCTCTCGCAGACCGGCGAGCTCAACGAAAAAACGCTGGAAAAGCTCAACAGCAAGAAAGCGAAGGCCGCGCCGAAGCAGAACGGCGGCGGTTCCGGCGGAAGCTCGGGCGGCAGTTCGGGCGGAAGCGGCGGCAGCTCCGGCGGCAGTTCGGGCGGCAGTTCGGGCGGCAGCTCCGGCGGATCGAACGAGCAGGCAAAGCGCGGCGTCGAGAAGCTCATCGGCATCGCCCGCACGAAGCTCGGCTGCAAATACGTCCGCGGCGCGAAGGGCCCCGATCAGTTCGACTGCTCCGGCTTCGTCTACTGGTGTCTGAACCAGTCGGGCGTCCGTCAGGGCTACATGACCAGCATCGCGTGGCGCACCTGCTCGAAGTACAAGCGCATCACCTCGATGAACGATCTCAAGCGCGGCGACGTGCTGGTGTTCGTCGGCAAGACGCAGGCGAGCGGCCACGTCGGGATCTATCTCGGCGACGGCACGATGATCGACGCTTCCTCGTCGCTGGGCGTGATCCGCATCTCCGACAACATCCTGAAAAGCAAATACTGGACGAGCCATTTTCTGATGGCGTATCGCATCTGGGATTGACGCAGAAACGATCCGGCGGCGGGAACCTTCCCGCCGCCGTCTTTTTTTGCGGCGTTCCTTTTTTCCGTATGCACCGCAAAAAGCGCGCCTGTATACCGTATGCGGCGGCATTCGACGGATTTTTGCAGGAACCGCGCGTGTTTCGCAGCGCGCCTGAATATTCATTCCGATCCGAACCCCTGCATAATCGCATACATTTCCACATCATCCACACAGTTATCCACAATCGAGGCGGCAAATCATCGCGTTTTCCGGAGTTATCCACAGGATGCGCGCCCCTGCATATGCGGTATAGGCGCGTTGAATACTCAATGCATAATTCATAAATCGTTCAACTAAAAGCGGTTTTCCGCAAACAATTCTTCATAGCAGCGGTTATTCGTCTGTATGTTGCATGAACCGCCGTGTATGCATGCGGTATGAAAAAACCGCCCGAAGGCGGCTCCTCAACGGTCCGGCACCGTGCGTTCCCCGGACGGGAACGGCTTCAGCGCGCCGGTCTGCGCGGCGGCGATCAGCACCAGCGACAGCACCTCCCTCCGCCACCCGTACAGCGTCGATTCCGACACGTGCAGCGCCAGCGACGCGGCGACGATGCCCGGCCGCCGTCCCCGTTTCGGCGTTCCGATCCCGTAATACGTCCGGAAAAACCGTTCCTTTTCCGCGTCGTGAACCGCCAGATACGCGCACACGGCACGGACCGTTTCCGCCCACCGTCTGCTCCGATGATACCGCTCCGTCTTCGGTCCGCCGGCGTCCTCGACGCCCTTCAGAAACGCCAGGTGATCCCCGAAACGGCAAACCTCCTTTTCCGCGATCCGCTTCCATTCTCTTACGTTCATTTCCATTCTCCTTTCCTGCGGACGTATGCGAACATTTGTTCGCATACGCGTATTATAACAGAATGCCGGAAAAAGAAAAGACCTTTTATGGGACAGCAAAACATTTTTTGCGCAAAAAAGGACCTCCCCCGCCGGGGAGGTCCTTTGCGGTCTTTCGGTTATTTGACGGTCGCGGAGAGCACGTTCGACCACTCGCCGTAATACGTCATACCGTTGAACTCGTGATACGAGCGCACGCGCACGAAGTACGCCGTGCCGCTCTTCAGGTTCTTCAGTACGGTCTGCACCGTTTTCGCGTCGGTGATCTTCACCGTCTTCGCGCCCTGCGTGAACGCCGTGTCGGCCGCGTACTGCACCTGATAGCCCGTGAACACGGACGAGCCCGCCCACTTGACCGTGAGCGTCTTCGCGCCCGGCGTCACTGACTTCAGCTCGCGCGTCGTGATGCGCACGGTGGTCCTGAGCGGTCCGACCTGACCGAGGTTATAATTGTCGCCCACGTTGCCGCCGATCTCGACGCCCGCAACCGGATCGGTGCGGCGCTCGAAGTACGCCTTGACGCCGTACTGATAGCGCGTGCCGGCGTAGACGGTCGTATCCGTCCATTCGAGCGCGGTCGTGTTGTTCCAGCGCACGAAGTCGGTCCAGCCGTTCGTCGTGGCGCTCCACGCACGGCGGTAGATGACGTAGCCCGCCGCGCCCTCGACCGGCGCCCAGGTCAGTCTGATCCCGTTCCCGACGTTCGCGACCGCCGTTTCGGTCGTCGCGGGCAGATAGATCTTGAACGCGCCGCGGCAGGTCCCGGCGTATTCGCCCTTGAACGTGACGAGCACGTAGCCGGTGCCTGCGTTCGTATTCTCCGCGTATGCGAAGTCGTAGTTTTCGGGGTCGATCACGGAGCCGTCCGCCGCGTTCTTCACAACGAAGCCGGGCGTCTGCGCGGCGCCGTTCGCGATCACGTACGCGGTCGCGCCCTTGAACTGCACGTCCTCTTCGTTCCATTCCACGACGCCCTCGATCTCGACGGGCTGCGGTTCGGGCGTTCCGTTCCTGAGCTCCGTCGTATACATCAGACGGCAGTCTGCCGCCGCAAAGACCGTCAGCGGGCTGCCGGTCGCCGCCTTGTTGCAGACGAACGCGCCCTTGTCCGTGTCGAAGCGCATCGTCGCGGAGGTGATCTCGTTGTTCCGGAGGATCACGCCGCCGTTCGTCCATTCGATCGTCCAGTATGCGGCGCTCTTGCCGGACGAAACGACCACCGTCGACGTCGCGGACAGCTTGTTGCCGCTCGCGGAATAGCTCAGGTACTTTGCGCTTTCGCCCTTCATCTGAACCGTATAGACGCCGTTTCCGACGGATGCGATCTCATAAAGGTAATCATTCGGCACGGACGAGAGCAGATCGCCGTCCGTGTCGATGCCGGCCTCTTCGATCGCGACCGCCGATTCCGCTTTGCCGACGTTCGCCGCGGTCGCGTTGCCGGACAGCACGACGCTGCCGTCATAGGTGATGACCGCGCTGCCGGACCAGTCCTCCGGCTCGCCCGTCAGCATCGTATAGGCGCCCTCGGGCAGGGGCGAGCCCGTATTCGCCGCGTAGGAATACAGCGCGTAGAACGTGCGGTTTTCCGTCAGCAGCACGGTCGTGCCCGTCTTCAGGAAGTCGGGCCGCGTTTCGGTATCCTCGACGCGCGCGTCGGTCCAGCCGTAGAAGCGGTACGCGTGCGCGTCCGCCTCAGGCGTGCCGGAAGGCGACGGAAGTCTGACCGAGTCGCCGACGTACGCGCTGATCGCGGCGCACGTGACGCCCGCGGGCGTGACGAAGCTGACCCGGACCTGCTCGCGCCGCGCAAAGTTCACGCGCACGGTGCAGTCGCTCTGCGCGCTGACCTTGAAGGTCGCCTCCGTGAGCGGATCGCCGCTCTGCGTGACGGTCGCGCTGCCCTCGGTCACGTCAAAGCTCGTGACCGCGCAGCCGGTCTTCGGCGTCGCCGTGATCGTCGTGCCGGAAACCGACACCGTGCCGAGACTCGTGTCGCTGCTGATCGCGGTGACCGTGTACTTGGAGAACAGCGTCCACACGGCGTACACCGCCTGCGTCTTGTCCACGTTGCCGTGACCGGGATACGCGTCCTCGGGCGAAACGACGATCGGATAGGCGGGCGGATTCGTATACGGATCCTTCACGCCGACCTTCTGCTTCATAAAGGCGATCGCGTCCTTGACCTCGGCGCCGTCCTTCATCTTCGTCCAGAAATAGTTTTCGTACTGATAGTCGCCCGTAAAGGAAACCGACTGCGAATAGCCGTACACGACCTCCACGCCCTGCTCGCGCAGCGGCGCTTCCATGCCGTCGGTCGCCATGCCGAGACAGATCGCCATCCACAAAAGGCTGTCCGGCGCGGTTTCGGTCATGTGGTTTTTGATCGCCGTGCCGTCGACGCAGTAATATTTCATGCCGTTGTAGCCCGAACCCGCGTAGTAGGCGTGCTTATAGCTGCCGAACGCGCCCTGCACGCTCTTCTGATCCTCCGACGTGATGCCGTCGCCGCTCTGCAGGCAGAGGTAGGACGTGTTCGCGCGCGAGGTATAGTCGCTGCCGGACGCGTAGTCGGTATCGCCGTGCGAGTCGAAGATGACCACGCCGCAGGCCTCGAGCGCGTCGGCGATGTTGTCGATCGTGGCGTCGTTCGTCTTGTAGACCGTGCACGTGCCGCCCGTCGCCTGCGCGATGGACCTGCCCTCGCTCTGATACTGGTTCGTGAAGCTCGAATCAAGTCCGTAGTACGGGCCGAACACCGCGACGTCCGTGCTTCCCGGGAAGCCGCCCTTCGTCGCGCAGGAAACGGTCTCGATCCCGCTGACCGATGCGGGATCCGCGCCGGTCATCGATTCGGTGCGCAGCTTCTGGCGGAGCCGCGGCGAGTAGCCGTAGCCCGTGCCGTCCGCGCCGTCCCAGAACAGGTGATCGCCGTTGCGCACGAGCGAACCGGGCGCGTACCCGCTCCAGTTCTCCACGATCGCTTCGACGCCGTCCGTCATGGCGGCGTAGTTCTGCGGAGTCGCGTCGGCGGCGTCGACGCCCTGCGCCTTCAGCGCTTCGTCCTCATACGCGTTGATCTGCACCCAGATGTCCGCCTCCGCGTCCGCGGACGCACCGTCGATGCGAAACAGCCCCAGCGGCAGAAGCAGCAGCGCGGCAAGCAGGATCGCGGTCAGTCGTTTCATTTTCATTTCGTTTCTCCTTATGGGATCCGGCCAGGCCGGTCGTATCTTTTATTATATCATACGTTCCCCTCGTGTTCAATCCGTTTTCATCACGAATTCCCGCCGTTTCCGCGCCGGACGCGCAAAATCCCGCGCGCGGACGGGCGGCCGCTCCCGCGGGAAAATATACACCGCGCGGGGACTTGACACGCGCCCCCGTTCGCGGTACATTTAGAAATGCGGAAAAGGCGCTTCGGCGCTTTATAAAACTGGAAAAAACAAGAATTCACAGGAGGAAGAATCATGGTAAACGAGGCACTGAAACAGCTTCTGGCGTACGATCCGGAGATCGGCGCGGCGATGCAGGACGAGCTGAACCGTCAGCGCGGCAATCTTGAGCTGATCGCGTCCGAGAACATCGTAAGCGAGGCGGTCCTGATGGCGATGGGCAGCGTGCTCACGAACAAGTACGCGGAGGGCTATCCCGGCAAGCGTTATTACGGCGGCTGCCAGTTCGTCGACGTCGTCGAGAATCTGGCGATCGAGCGCGCAAAGAAGCTGTTCGGCTGCGATTACGCAAACGTCCAGCCGCATTCCGGCGCGCAGGCGAACATGGCGGTCTTCTTCGCCGTGCTGAACCCGGGCGACACGTTCATGGGCATGGACCTTTCGAACGGCGGTCACCTCACCCACGGCAGCCCGGTCAATATGTCCGGCAAATATTACAACTGCGTTTCCTACGGCGTGGACGAGCACGGCGTCATCGACTATGAAGACGTCCGCAAAAAGGCGCTCGAGTTCCGGCCGAAGCTGATCGTCGCGGGCGCGAGCGCGTACTGCCGCACGATCGACTTCCCGAAGTTCCGCGAGATCTGCGACGAAGTCGGCGCGGTGCTCATGGTCGACATGGCGCACATCGC
>JAEEGL011376556.1_pt1 | contig 26375 bp, 18 predicted proteins | sample 9134231 | NCBI WGS metagenome assembly JAEEGL01 (sample SAMN16246548, study PRJNA631951) | gut metagenome | biome: gut microbiome; feature: rumen; material: fiber-attached | host: Bos | place: Iran: Karaj | collected 2018-10
ATCACCGTTTGCCGCCACCCTGTCGCAGCCCACGAAGCAGCAGTTTATCTTTCCCTGCTTCATCACCAGCGACGCCATGTTATCACAGATAAGAGTCACATCCACCCCGGCCTGATCCAGTTCATAGGAGGTGAGTCTGGCGCCCTGAAGCAGGGGTCTGGTCTCATCCGCAAAGACCCTGAACTTCATCCCCTTCTCGTGTCCCAAAAGTATGGGGCCCAGCGCCGTGCCATACCTGGAAGTGGCTAAGGGGCCCGCATTACAGTGGGTCAAGATCCCGAAGCCGTCCTCCACCAGTGAAAGACCGTAATCGGCGATGGAACGGCACATGGCTATATCTTCTTCATGGATCTTCACCGCTTCTTCCTTAAGGGCAAGGACCGTTTCCGAAAGATCCGTCCCCTTATCCAGCAGGCCGGAAGCCCTGCTTTTCATGCGTTTCAGGGCATAGCTTAAATTCACGGCCGTGGGCCTTGCAGAATCCAGTTCGTCAAGTTCCTTACACCATCGGGAAAACCAGAGCTTTTTATCATCCCCGTTTTCCAACGCCAGCACCCCGGCTCTTACAGCAGCGCAATATCCCGCAAATATGCCTATACACGGGGCGCCTCTGACCTCCAGTCTGAAAATGGCGTCGTACATCCGCCCCAGGGAGTCTGTCTCGAAAAATTCCCTTTTAAGGGGAAGGGCGCTCTGGTCCAGAAAAACAACTGCGCTGCCGTCTTCATTCAGTCTGACATGGTCCGTATCCCTGTAGATCACTTCATCTCTCCGATCTTTTCGATAGTCCTGGTGATGAGGGCCTTGAACTTCGGTGCAGCCTCAGCTGCCGCCGCCTGGACCTCATCATGTGTAAGGGGCGTCTTCTGTATGCCCGCTGCCATATTGCATACACAGGATACGCCTGCCACCTTTCTTCCCATGTGGTTTGCACAGATGGCCTCCACCACGGTGCTCATGCCTACGGCGTCAGCCCCCAGGGTCTTAAGCATCTGTATCTCCGCGGGACTTTCGAATGAAGGTCCCGTAAGCTGTACATACACGCCCTCCTTAATATCCACGGACAGTTCCTTTGCGCTGTCCTTTAATATCTGCCTCAGATCCTCGTCATAAACATGGGACATGTCGGGGAATCTGGTTCCCAGCTGTTCCACATTCGGTCCTATCAGCGGATTGGGAGCAAAACATGAGATATGATCCTTAAGTATCATAAAATCTCCCGCCTTAAAGGAAGAGTTGATACCGCCGGAGGCGTTGGTCAGGAGCACTGTCTTTGCACCCATCAGGCACATGAGCCTCACTCCCATCACCACATCGCTGATGGGATAACCCTCGTAATAGTGAACCCTGCCCTTCATGCAGACCACCTTCACATCCCCCACATATCCGAAGACAAAGCAGCCGGCGTGTCCCGGTACCGTGGAGATGGGGAAACCCTTTATTTCCTTGTAATCCACCACGCACTCCTGTTTTATCCCGTCGGCGTAATCTCCCAGGCCGGAACCCAGGACAAGCGCCACCTGTGGTTCGAAGTCGGTGAATCTCCTCACATCCTTTAAACAATCCGTCAGTTTTTCGTAAATATCCATTTTTTACCTTCCTTTCATATGACCAATCTATCAAGATGCAGGTGTGCGTTCCTCACAGTGGCCGTCATCCTCCGCATCCCATCCTCACCAGGGCGATCAGAGCCAGGTGCACCGGATAAAATGCATAATAAAAATATTTATGCTTAATGTTTCCTCTCCTGCCGTTATAATAATAGATCAGAATAGGCGCCACAAAAGCACCCGCCTCGCTTTTTGAATACAGATAAAGCACCAGGCACCCAAAGAGTGCCGTCAGAAAATTCACCTGTCTGAAATTCACATTTTTCTTAAAGGCCAGTTTTACGATGAGCATCACAAAAAAGGCCAGCACCCCTCCGTGCCTGTAGTCGCATTTGATAAGAAAAGCCACCCAGGCCGCCAGCCCCCCGAAAAAAAGTATCAGATCATACCTGAGCATATCCGACACCGGAAGGACGGCGCATATGTTTACCACCACAAAGGTGAGAAGAGTACACAGAAAAAGTGTGAAATATACATTCTGATGTCCCGGATCAAAAAACCTGCCGAAAAGGGCCCTGTCAAAAAATATGTCTGAAATGAAAGCAAAGATAAGAAGATCCCTGATGTATTTCAGTATGCTGCCGGTATGGATCACACCCTCCACCATCAGAAACAGAAAGATAGGAAAAGCCAGCCTGCCGACAAATCTGAACACCTTGTATATTTCCAGATATGAAGGATCAGCCTTGTATGCGATCCTGATCATGCCGGCTGCCAGATGATCCATCAGCATGGCTATCATGGCTATCCATTTCAGCTTTTTTGCGTCCATACTTCCAAAAACTCATCAGCCAGTTCCAAAGCCGTATCATATTCAAAAGAATCACAGGCTCTGCTGATGCTGCCGATGTAGCTATTGATCTCCTCTCCGTAATTGTGACCGTTCAGTTCCTCCAGCAGTTCTTCCAGCTCCAGGGTCATAAAGCTGTCAAGGTATTCCCGGATCCTGTGCATCTCCTGAATGTCAAACTCCTCAAGAGGAAGATCCTTGTCCTTTTCCTGCTGCTTAAAACTGTCCTTTGATATCAGATATTCCCTGACCTCATCAAGCACGGCCCTGTACATGGCTATGGCCTTATCCAGATGGGATTCTATATAGCTGATATCCTTGTTTCTGGCAGCGCTTTCCAGCTGGCGGAAGGTATCCGATACCAGTACCGCTCCCACTCCGGCGGAAGCACCCTTCACCGCATGCACGCTTATTTCAAAGAGATCCCAGATCCTTTCCGCATACTGCCTCATTATCAGATCTATCTTATCCTGGCCCTCGGTATAATATGTATTCAGGATATCGTGATAAGCCTTTTCATCACCTCCGGTATGCACCAGTCCCTTCTTCACCGACAAAAGGGAGACCTCACCACCGCTGTTCTCCCTGCCTTCGTTGCTTTCAACAAGCATGGACTCGGGGAGATAAAGCTTTATCACATTTTCAAGAGGTCCGCTCCTCACAGGCTTTGTAAGGACATCCTGAAAGCCCTTTGCCGTCAGGGAATCCTTCATCTCAAGTCCGATGGTGGAACTCATGCAGATTATGGGGGTGTTGGCGCACCGGCCTCCGGGCAGTTCCCTTATCATGCCGAGGGTGGCTATCCCGTCAGTACCGGGCATGGACTGGTTCAGCAGAATGAGATCAAAGGAATGGAGCATACACTTATCCAAAGCCTCCTTCCCGCTCACCGCCAATGTGGGCCGGATCTCATATTTTTCCAGGAATGACGAAAGCATATGCAGATCCATCATGCTGTTGTCCACTATCAGCACCGAAGCATCCGGAGCCACAAAGCTTCTCTGGTCTATGGTGGAAAGATAATCTACGCTCTTCCACGTATCATACAGAGCCTCGGAAAGGTTCAGCACATTTATGGGAAGACGGAGGATACGCATATTGGAAAAATCACCGAACTTATGCTTATAATCCGTCAGCACATACGTCTTCTCGGAATAGCCGTAATTGGAAATGAATTCATTTACCTTATCCACCAGCTCGTCATATACGAAAATATGAGAATATTCATTTTCCTTCAGCATGCTCTCAAACGCCGCGGGTGTGTTCACGATGTCGGGAACAAGGGCAAACTGGCCAAAGAGATAGACACACTGGCTGGAGCGGGAATTATCCGGCGAGCACACCAGCACTCTGATATGGTCCACATCCTCCCGGGGAACTATGGGAGTCTTTTCCACCATATACACTTCAAAATCAAAACTGGTGGCCGTACCTATGCCGTTTATGCTGTCTATGGAGATATGACCGTTCATCAGATTCAGTATGGATCTGCATATGGTCAGTTCCAGCCCCGCAGCCTTAAGCTGGGAATACTTTCTGGAATCATATATCTCAAAGCTGTTGAATATGGCCCTTTGTTCATCCTCCGTAAAGCCTTCTCCGGTATCCGCCAGACGCACGAATATCCGGACACTGTTTTTTTCCTTATCCGGTTCATAGCCCACGTCAATGATGATGCGTCCGTCGGAAGTATTGCGGATACAGTTGTTCAGGATATATTTGAACACACTCCTGATCCTGGAGATGTCTCCGTAAAGCACGTCCGGGATATCAGGGTCAATGTTGGTGTACAGCAATACATTCTTGTCGGACAGTTCCATGCTGACAGTATAGATCAGATCCTTAAGCAGGGCTCCGAAATGGAACTGTTCCTTTTCCTGGGCGATGCTCTTTGATTCAAAAGCCGCATAGGAAAGAACATTGTTTATCATGTTCAAAAGAGAGAAGGAGGATCTTTTGATCATGGAGATATCCATATTCACGGCTTCATCGTCGGAATCCCGCTCCAGTATATTTGTCATGGCCAGGATCACATTCATGGGGTTCTTAAGCTCCAGGGTGGTATTTGCCAGGAACTTGCTCTTAACCTTTCCGTTTAATTCGATAAGCCTCTTCGACTCCTCTATGCTCACATTAAGACGCTGGAAGAAGCCGCTGTAAACGGCGGTGACCATGACCGCCAGCACAGCCGTACCGATAAAGCAGTACAGTATACGCCTCTCCAGGCTTAAGTTCATCTCCACTTCCATGACCGACGAGGGATAATAATACGTAAAGCCCGTCACAAAGATATACCAGATGGACGAAAAGGCCATCCCTATAAACAGCTTCCATCCGCGGAGCAGCGAGAACATGATGATGAATCCGCCCACAAAGAAAAACGGCGTACCGCTCATAAAACCGCCGCTGAAGATAAAGAACGCCGGCATGAAGACAAACTGGGTCAGAAAGACAAAAACGTCCACCGGTGCTCTGTAATTCTCCCGCATATGGGAAAAAGCCCAGACCAGTGCGGCAAATACCATGTATACCACCACCATGATGATAAAGACGTGGGAATCCGCGCCGCCTGACGAATTAAAGAAAAACAGCGTCACACAGTTCATGATCTCCACATACATGATAATGGTGTCAAGCACACGCACCCTGATGGGATCACTGTATATATTCATTTTTTCATTTTCGTTTTCTCTCATAAAAATATGGGGTCAGTCATTGTCCGCCGGCAGGATATCCGTCCGTGACAGATATCTGAGGAGACATTTTTCAAGCTTATCCACACTGAGGGGCTTGGTGATATAATCGTTGAACCCCTCCTTGAGCAGCATCTGCTTCACTCCACTGACTGCGTTTGCGGTAAGGGCTATAACGGGAACGTTCTTCACCCATTCCTTGTCCATGGCTCTTATATTCTTCAGGGTGTCGACGCCATCCATTTCCGGCATCATATAGTCCAGGAAGATGATATCCACCTGCTGGCGTTCCAGTCTGTTCAGGCACTCTCTTCCGCCGGAAGCCGTGATCACTTCCATCTGATATTTCGAAAGCAGCGACGATACCACATGAAGATTGGTCAGATTGTCATCCACTGCCATAACCCTGACTCCGGGACAGGTAAAGGAACTCTTCATACTGACGTTGCGAAGGGAGAAATGCTCCTTTCCTCTGATCGCAGCGTTTACGTTTGTATAAAAAGCCGGCCTGAGCATAAGTTTCCCGATGATACCGTAATCCCCGTCATCATCCAGATTCGAAAGAATGACCACGTTTGTCTTTCCCATATTGGCGCGGATGATATTCTTCAGGTATTCATAATGATCCGTGGCAATAAACACGTGGGTATACCTGTCCTGCACGAAATGCTGCCTGAACTCATCCGCACTGGCAACAAACTCCGCATCAACACAGCACTGCTGCAAGGCGTTCATGATCATGTCGGAACACTCACGGCTTTTCTCATACACCAGGACCCTGACGTCTTTAACGTCAGGACTGTCTCCGGCGTCTTTGGAAATATCGGATATCTGCTGTTCAATGAAAAAGCTGATAACGGTTTTGTTTTCCGTACTGTCAAAGTCAATATCACCGTTCATGATGTCAACGATCCTCTTGCAGAAGGAAAGAGCCAGAAATGTACGGGAACGGGTGGCGTCTTCGGACTGGTCCTGGGAAGGATCGTACTCCAGGATGCCGATCCTCTCCTCCTCGGGGATCATCTCACCGGTATCCTCAACAAAAAAGCCAAGCCTGACCCTGTCTCCCGAGATATCATGAAGCTGAACTCTCAGCAGGATCCGCCCCTCTATGGTCCTGTGAGCCGCGTCCGTCAGCAGATACGTGAGCATCTGCCTGATATGCTTCATATCACCCAGCAGGGTATCCGGAATGTCCGGATCCACGTCCACAAGAAAATCAAAACCTTTTCCCACCACATTTACGGTAGTCATGTTTATCACATCATCCAGCATACCATAGATATTGTATTCACCGTTTTCTATATAAAATTTTTCATCTACCTGGAAAGAGAAATCCAGAAGATCCTCCACCGTGATCAGAAGCGCATTGCAAGCGTTGGCCACATTTTCAAGGGCCGCCTGGGATCTGCCGGATATATCCGAATTCATAAGGACATGGGAGGTGCCCAGAATGGCATTCATGGGAGTCCTCATCTCATGAGAAACATTTGAAAGAAAGACATTTTTGGCGTTATCCGCCTCCACTGCTTCAAGCTTGGCATTATCCGCCTTGATCCTCTCGGCGGAGTAGAATCTGATGCTCAGCTGTATGCAGATACCGGACAGGATACCGCAGACCACGGTGGCGTAACCGATCTCCGCGTACATGGCCAGCACCTCTGTCTGATCAAAAAGCAGAACGTTGGAAACTGCACACTGATAATATATCACCAGAGAAAAGATCAGGACCGAAAGGGCTGATGCAAAATACATGAAAGGCTCCTTGAGCATGACCACGCACAAGAGCACCGCAGGGACAAAAAAGATGACCACTGAACCCATGGGCCTGTCCCCTACCAGATATATCACGGGAAATATCAGCAGATTGGTGACAAACAAAACCACACAGGAGCACACTGTATAATGCCCTGTAACTCCTGCGAAATATGCAGCCGAGATGACCACGATCACGCCCATGATGATCCAGAATACGGGCATGATACCGTATCTGAATATCACCGCCTGTATACACAGAAGACTGAGCATGATGACCTGGATCAGCACTCCCAGATAAAAGCCTTTCACATGAGGGCTGTAGCTGTCATCAAAATATTTTTTTATCAGTTCCGAAAATCTCATCAAAAAATACCCTAATGTTTCATAAGCTCGTTCATGGCTTCCTTAAGGCCGTCCACCGTGAGCTTATACATGGGAAGCAGACCCTTGACCGCCGTTTCCGCTTCCCGCCAGGGTGCATTCCCCGGAGCCATCTTGGGATTGAGCCAAACTATTTTTTTATAGTTCTTTTTCATGAGGCAAAGCCACTCCCAGCCGGACAGGCCTCCGTTGGGTCCCCGGTAATTTCCCGTATCGGAATATAGCTCCTCCGGCGCCATGGCTGCGTCCCCGACTATGATCACCTTATAATTGTTGTCCAGATTCTTAAAAAGCCACTCCGTCTCTATCCAATCCCCGTTTTCACACTCGGGAGTATTATACAGGTGCGAATAGATGCAATTGTGGAAATAATAGGTCTTTACATCCTTATAATGATTGGATTTATTCACCGACTGAAAGAGCTCGTTAAGAAGCGAACTGTAGGGGATCATGGTTCCGCCCGAATCCATGAGCAAAAGAAGCTTCACCGTGTTTTTCCGGGGACGCTCATAAATAATGCGCAGATACCCCCCGTTATCACAGGTAGCTTCCACTGTCTTGTCCAGGGAAAATTCGTCCTCCGGCAGATCCAGTCTGGCCGAATACTGGCGCAGGCGCCTCAGCGCCGCCTGAAACTGTCTGTTATCCAGGATCCTGTCATTCCTGAAGTCCTTGAATTTGCGCTCACCGATGACTTCGAAAGCGCTCTGATAGCCGGTCTGGCCGCCTATGCGGATACCGCCCAGATTCCCTCCCAGATTTCCGAAGGCAGTCTTGCCCATGGTGCCTATCCAGGTGGAACCGCCATTGTGCTCGGAATCCTGATTGGCCTTTTTCTCCTCATATTCTTCCTTGATCTGGGCATGATCCATCTCATTTTTTTCCTGTTCATTCATGAAATGGCGCTTCATCTCATACTCATCCGCGAATTCCTGGGTCAGGTCTGTCTTATCCAGCCACCGCAGCATCCTGTCGGTCACATCGTCGCTGTCAGATCTGATCCCCTTGAAATATTCAAGGAAAATACTGTCAAACTTATCATATTCAGTTTCATTTTTCACCAGGATCATCCGGGCGATGTAATAAAAATCCGTAAGGTTGCTGTTGCACAGCCCTTTGTCGAGAGCGGCCTGCAGTGTGAGCCACTCTCCCGGATTCACATCCATTCCCTTTGCCCTCAGCGTGTAAAAAAAACCGGAAAACAAATCAAAGCCCGCCTTTCTTCAATACCTCCAGATCTTCATCTTTCTTAAGCAGAACACCCATGAAAGGAAGGGTTTCCTTTATCTTGTCCTCAGGTATGCCGGAAAACTTAAGGGCGGTTATCCAGTCGATGAATTCGGAGGTGGAAGGTTTCTTTCTGATCTCTCTCTTATCCCTGATGGAATAAAAGACCTCCAGGGCATTTTTAAGTATATTTTCTTCCAGATCCCTGAAATGTACGGCAATGATCTCCCTCATGATCTTTTCATCGGGAAAATCGATGTAATGGAATATACATCTTCTCAAAAATGCATCGGGAAGCTCCTTTTCCGCATTGGAGGTGATGATGACTATGGGCCGGTGGGCCGCCTTTACCGTCCTGCCGGTCTCGTGGATATAAAACTCCATACGGTCAAGCTCCCAGAGCAGATCGTTGGGGAATTCCAGATCCGCCTTGTCTATCTCATCTATCAGAAGCACCACCTGTTCCGGCGAATCAAAGGCTTCTCCCATCTTTCCCAGCTTAATATAATGGGCTATATCATCCACCCCGCTGTCCCCGAACTGGGAATCGTAAAGCCTTTGTACCGTATCGTATACATACAGGCCGTCCTTTGCCTTTGTGGTGGACTTTATATTCCAGATTATGAGTTTCTTATCAAGGGCGTCTGCCACAGCCTGTGCCAGCATGGTCTTCCCTGTGCCGGGTTCCCCCTTTATCAGCAGCGGTTTTTCCAATGCCACGGCCACGTTTACTGCGCTCATCAGCTCCTTTGAAGCCACATAACTGCCGCTTCCGGTAAATGTCTGTTCCATGATCCTCTCCTTGATCTTCAAAAATAGTCATACAAAGTAATGATATAAAAAAAAACCCCGATTTGCAAGATGTAAATAGATGTAATATAATATATCCGTTGCACTAAACAGGATGGAGAACAGATATGATCAGAGATTTATATTCAAAAGACAAAACCGTATTTTCCTTTGAGACCTTCCCGCCCAAAAAGGATGATGATTTCCCGCAGATCTACAATGTGGTGGACGAACTGGCCAAACTTGAGCCGGACTTTATATCCGTCACCTTCGGCGCCGGCGGCAGCAATTCAAAGAAAAACCTGGAGGTAGCCTCCTACATAAACAAAAAAGGTATCGAAGCCCTGGCTCATCTGACCAGTGTGGGCCTTCAGAAAGAGGCTCTTGACGAGTACTGCAGTAAGCTTGCTGCCGAAAACGTGCAGAACATACTGGCCTTAAGAGGCGACCGCCCGAAGGCCATGAGCGATGAACAGTATGAAAGCCGTTCCTTCCACTATGCCAACGAAATGATAGAATACCTTAAGTCCACCACGAACTTTTGTTTCGGCGCAGCCTGCTATCCGGACAAACACTTCGAGGCGCCCACCATGCATGATGATCTCATCCGCATGAGAGGCAAAGCCAGAGCCGGAGCTGATTTCTTCATCACCCAGCTTTTCTTTGACAACGATAAATATTATTCACTGGTGGAACAGGCGGACCTCATGGGAATAGACGCTCCCATTTCAGCGGGGATCATGCCCATCACCTCATCCAGACAGCTGGGCACTTCCATCACTCTGTCAGGCACCAGCATCCCCAAGGCCTTTTCCGATATGGTGGCCAGATACGGAGAAGATCCCGCCGATATGAGAAAGGCCGGTATCGATTACGCCATCAGACAGATACAGGATCTGCTGGAACATCATGTGGCAGGTATTCATCTTTATACTATGAATCATCCCGAACTGGGAAAAGAGATACTGGATGCGGTAAGGTAACTTACCGCACCCTGTAGATACGTGTCTTAAGCCGGTTTGTAAACTCTTCCTTCGTAAGGGGCTGGTCAAAATAATACCCCTGGATGATGTTGCAGCCGGCTTCTCTTAAAAATTCAAGCTGTTCTTTTGTCTCTACGCCTTCGCATATCACCTTTCTGTCAAGGTCAAGTATCATCCTGATAACATTGCGGACCATGGTAGCCCCATGAAGGGAAGTATCGGATATCCTGTCCACAAAGGACTTGTCTATCTTGATCTCGTCCATGGGCACATCTCCCAGAAGGGAAAGAGAAGAATATCCGGTACCGAAATCATCCATCGCTACGGATATGCCGGCCTCCTTCATTTTCTCGACAAAATAATCAAGGGCCTCCTGATTGGAATAACCGGAGGATTCCGTAAGCTCTACGCAGAGAAATCTATGATCCACCTTCTGCATGTCCGCCATGCCCACGACCCTGAAGGGAAAATCCGGATTGTCCAGATGGAGTTTCGAGAAATTGGAAGATATGGGTACGGGAGTGATCCCGGCCTCTTCCCACTCTCTTATGTCCTTGCATACTCTCTCATATACATACATATCAAGTGCGGTGATGAGTCCCTCACTCTCAAGAAGGGGGACAAACATGGAAGGTGGGATCAGCTGACCGTCCTTGATCCAGCGCACCAGCGCCTCCGCACCGCAGAGGGAATTGTTCCTTATATCCACCTTGGGCTGATAATATACACAGAATTCCCCGTTGTTAATGGCTTTTTTATAGGAGGTCAGGATATCCCCGTCCTTTAAGATGTTGTCAAACATCTCATCCTCGTATTCGATAAAGTCATCCACTGCCTTTTCAAAACGCAGCTTGCTCATGGCCATGGTACAGGAATTCAGCACGGTGTCTATGGTATCCTCCGGCCTTATCTTATAGATACTGCATCTGATGGCATAGGGCAGCTGGTTGGGCGCCACATCCTCCAGTATATCGGTATCCGGTACCGCACTCTTTATACGTACCTGGAATCTGCCGGCATTCTCATCCAGGACCAGGGCAACGAAATTGTCATTTCCGGTCCTGCCTATTATCTCATTCTTTTTTAATCTATCCTTCAGGAAATCGGCCACTCCCACCAGTACCTCATTACCGGTTTCGTATCCGTATTTCCTGTTTATGTACTTAAAGCCCTTTATATTGATATGAAAAGCCGTATAGGAACTGAGCCTGCCTTTTTTTTCGAGGGCACGGCCCATGTGGACAAACTCTTCATAATTCGGCAGGCCGGTAAGCCGGTCCTTCCCGGAGATCCTGCGTCCGAAGAACATATACATGGCCACGGCCGAAAGGGCAAAGATGGTGATCACAAAGATGATTATCAGCATAAGCTTTCTGAGATAGCCTCTCACATGATCCGCCCTGACATCCACCCCCACTATTCCGGCCACTGTGCCGTCACTTTTAAATATGGGCGCATAGGAACTGTAATAGTGTCCCCACTCATCCTCCGTCATCTTGGAATCGGAGCAGGCGATGCCTTCGTAAAAAGCAGGTGCCATGTCGTCCATCCACTGGTACACCTCTCCCACTTCGGTGATATTCTCCGGATCAGCGTCCACCACAAAACAGAGGACCCCGTTTTCCTGAAGGCGCATGGTATATATATATTGGACATCGGAATAAACATAGAAATCAGACAGCAACGTAAAGATCTCTTTATACTCGGGATCATCACGTGAGGTGATCCTGGAAAAGACGTCGCCGTCTATATCCTCGGCCAGGGTCTCGGCCACATTCCGGCCGTCCTCATTGATCTGGCTGATAAGAAGTTTTGAAACAAAGGCGTATATCACGATCCCCATGACTATGAACAATAACACATTAGTCACATAGGGAACTATCGAAGATCTGCTTTTTTTGAAGTTGTGTTGTCTTTTCGGCATAATCGTGATAACCTTGTGTAGTGCCGGTCCCAAGATCGGACTGACTGCCATATATTATATCACATAATATAAAGGTCAACAAGAAGAATAAAAAATCAAGAGGTGATCCATATGAATCAGAAAAAGATACTTGCCCTTATGCTGGGCATCATCCTGACTGTAAGTTCCGTCGGAGTGCTGCCTCCCCGCACGGTCCACGCCGCGGTGAGGAATACCACCTTTACCACCACCGCACAGATGAAGGCAAAGCTGGGCACCACCGATGCCGGCACCTGGAATCCGTCCTACCTTACGGAAGTCGAGAATACTTACTGGACCTTCGCTCCCCAGAATAACCTGGGTTCCAACGTCATGACCATAGACATAGCAAAGAACTGCTACCGTCAGCTGGAAATGCTTCTGGATAACGGTTATACCATGGATTACAACACACTCTCTGCCTACTGTGCCGAGTATCTGGGCAAAAAGAACGGAGAGGCGGATGCCTTCTACAGCACCATGAGTTCCTGTCTGGGAAATCCCTATCTGCTTAACAGACCTGCCGCCACAGTCACCGCCACCACCTACAACGGTCGTGACTACTCAAAAGTCTTCGATGCCTCCTATTATCTGGCCGCTCATCCCGAGCTGGCCTCCAGCATAGGAAACAATCCCGCAGAGCTGTTGAGATATTTTGTGGAAAACGGCATAAATCAGGGGCACACCGGCAACGCCACTTTCAACGTGGCCTCATATGCCGCACAGGTAGATGCCACCGTGGCAGCCAACCAGCTGGCTTCCTCATCCTACAGGGCCCTGGGAGCGGGCAAACCGGCTCCCGTCGGAAAATACAGCTATTCCTGGGCCAATTATTACGGAAAATATCTGGGACATTATTCGGGCGCTGTCCTGTCGGCCGTTCCCGCTTCCACCCAGTCGGCTTCGTCAGGAGGCGGTATCGATCCTTCCACCATCACGGATATCGATTCACAGGGTCCCGACGGCGGAGAGGACAACTCCACCCCCATTCCCAAGACAGTCACCGGCGCAGCTGCAGTCGCTTCGGGCCTCAGTGTCTACACCAACGAGCCCGTCAGCGCAGCCCAGGCCAATCTCCGTCCCCTGGCTGTCATGATGCCCACGGACACCGCTGCCCAGCCTTCCTACGGCATCAGCTACGCAGACATTCTCTACGAGATCATGGAAGAAGGCGGCATTTCCAGACAGATGGCCATCATTCCCAACTGGACCGGTCTTAACCGCATAGGAAATCTGAGAAGCTGCAGGCTTTACTACATCTACGCAGCCAAGGAATGGGATCCCATACTCATCCACTTCGGCGGCGTTGCATATATGAAGGGCGTGATAAACGGTGCCGATGTGAACAATCTGTCAGGCACCTACGAATACGGCGTGGGCGGCAAGGCTCCCGGAGCGGGACAGTTCTTCCGTTCATCCGACAGATCTGCTCCCCACAATGCCTACATCTCCGCTTCCGGCATTCAGAAGGCCTGCGTTCAGCTGGGCTATCTCACCACTCCCAGGGCCGGTTTCTACAATGCGAAGCATTTTGATTTTGCCCAGGGCGTAAACGATCTGTCAGGCTATGCAAACGCCGTAAACGCCACCACCATAGACCTGTCACCGGTCTATCCCTACTCCAAGAGTTCATTTACCTACAACCCGGCTCAGGGAGTTTATTACAAGAACATCCACGGCAAGGCTCAGACCGACGCCGTCAACGGCAAGCAGATCAGCTTTGCGAATGTCATCATCCAGAATACCAAATGGAGTCAGCTGGACAAGAAGGGTTATCTGGGCTTTACCATGCTGGACACCACCGAGGACGGCTACTATTGCACCAAGGGTAAATGTATCCACATCACATGGAAAAAGACCGGAGAATACACTCCCACCAGATATTATGATGACAACGGAAACGAGATAAAGATGAATACCGGAAAGACTTATATCGGAATAGCCCAGAAGGGCAGAACACCGATATTTAAATAAGATTGATACCGATCGTCATTCTGAGCGATCGTCATTCTGAGCGATCGTCATTCTGTCATTCTAAACAATTGTCATTCTGTCATTCTAAACAATTGTCATTCTGAGCGCAGCGACGCATATCACACCATGAAATGGTGTGATGCCGCCCCGGCGAGGGGTTGCGAAGCAACAGGAAGAATCCTGAAAGAGTCTTCGCTGCGTTTTTTATTCTCAAAGGATCACAGTTTACAGGATCACAGTTTTCCCGCAGCATGCAGATCCAGCAGCTGCCTCAGCTCAGCCACGGACTTTGTATTGATTATGGCTTCAGCATTGCCCGTATACGCCCACTGACTGATGAGCCAGTTCCACTCCTGGGGAGTAAAGTTCGACGCCAGGGATGATGCTGCCGCAGGTGCCCCGGCCGTCGCCACCGGCATGGAGGCTGCCGTCACAGGGGATACATCCAGCGCACCGCTCATGAGGGCCTGTCCTGTACCGCCTGACAAAAAGCCTATTATGGCTGTCGCATCGGCATGGGCCAGTCCCGCCGTACCTGCGCTTTCAAGAACCGCCCTGTCGGTGGGATAATCGATAAAACAATGCTCTATTATGATGGCAGGTATACCCTGTGCCACGGAATTACGGATGATACCGTAATAATCTCCTCTGTCTCCCAGCTTTACCTTCACGCCTTTGCTTTCAAGTCCCAGGGCCGTCAGCTGTCCCAGGACCTGTGAACCCAGCTGTCTTCCCACTACTGCATGATTCCCAAAGGCTGAGCTCCACACCTCACAGCCTGTCTTGTCATGGGGTCCTGAGGCGTTGAAGTGTATGCTGACCATCAGGTTCGCTCCTACAGACTTTGCATAGGCTACTCTCTGCTCCAGAGAAAGGGGGGTATCCGTCTCTCTGGTCATATACACGGTCACTCCCGCATTTGTCAGTTCGGTTTTAAGCTGCTGTGCCACGGAAAGGGTCAGGGACTTCTCTATATATGGAGCATATATGGCTCCGCAGCCTTCAGTTCCTATTCCGCCGTGTCCGGGGTCTATGACCACCACGCCCGCAAACACGCTTTGTACAGTAACGAACATCAGCAGCAGTGTCAGTACTGCCGTTGTTATTTTCTTCATTCTTTCTCCTTTTATCAGGTATGTTTAATTCAAATTTTACGCCGGGTTCCGCTTCGGCATGTTTCCGCCGGTAAATATCTCACCCTTCGATCAGGCTCTTTCCGGTCATTTCCTTGGGCTGTTCCATACCCATGACCTGAAGCAGGGTGGGCACGATGTCGGCCAGGCAGCCGCCCTCACGGAGCTTCACATCCCCGGCACCGATAAGGATGAAGGGAACGGGGTTTGTGGTATGTGCGGTGAAGGGAGCGCCGGTCTCATAATCGATGAGCTGCTCTGCATTGCCGTGATCCGCACAGATGAACAGAGCGCCCTCATGCTCCAGAACCAGGTTTACTATCTCGCCCACGCACTTGTCGATGACTTCGATAGCCTCTATGGCAGCATCGAGCACTCCTGTATGTCCCACCATGTCGGGATTTGCCAGGTTACAGATGATCACATCGTATACGCTGCTTCCGTCCTCATTTTTGGCAGCTATGGCCTCGGAAAGCTTATCGGTTACGGTATAAGCGCTCATACGGGGCTTTTTGTCATATGTGGGTACATATTTGGGGGAGTTTACCAGGATCCTCTCCTCGTCCTTGTTGGGCTCCTCCACGCCGCCGTTAAAGAAGAAGGTCACATGTGCATACTTCTCGGTCTCAGCGATCCTGGCCTGCTTCTTTCCATTTTTGGCCAGATATTCACCGAAGGTGTTTGTAACCTCCACCTTCTTAAAGGCAACAGTCTTATTAAGTATGAGCGGATCATACTCCGTGAAGCACACGTAGGTGACATCAAGCCTCCGGCCTCTGTCGAATTTATCGAACTCATCATCGCAGAAGCAATGGGTGATCTCCCTTGCCCTGTCGGGACGGAAGTTGAAGAAGATGATGGAATCCTTATCCTGAATGGTAGCCACGCACTTTCCGTCTTTTTCCACCGCAAAAGGAACCACGAACTCATCATTCACGCCCTCTTCATAGGACTGCTTTATTCCGCCCACGGCGCTGTCGGCCTTTTTACCTTCGCCCTTAGTCAGAAGATCATAAGCCTTCTGTACTCTGTCATAGTTGTTATCTCTGTCCATGGCATAATATCTGCCGTGTACGGAAGCGATCTGGCCCACTCCGATCTTTGCGATCTCGTCCTCCAACTGCTGTACGAAATCCGCTGCCGACTGGGGAGGCGTATCCCTGCCGTCCAGGAAACAGTGAACATAGACCTTCTTAAGACCGTTTCTCTTAGCCAGCTCAAGCAGACCGTAGAGATGTGTGTTATGGGAATGAACCCCGCCGTCCGATACAAGGCCGTACATATGGAGTGCGGAATCATTTTCCTTGCAGTTGTTCACGGCGCGCATCAGCTCTTCATTCTCGAAAAAGGTACCGTCCTGGATCTCCTTGGTGATCCTTGTAAGCTCCTGGTATACGATACGGCCGGCACCCATATTGAGATGCCCTACCTCGGAATTACCCATCTGTCCGTCGGGAAGTCCGACTGCCATTCCCGATGCGTTTCCCTTTACGAAGGGGTATTTTTTCATCAGTTCATCCATGACCGGGGTCTTTGCCTGAGCCACGGCATTGCCCTCGGTTTTTTCATTCAGTCCGTAACCGTCCAGAATCAGCAGAACAACAGGTTTTTTACTCATCTTCTTCTCTCCTTTACTAAACAGTGATCCTTATATAAAATTTTTTTGTGTAACGCCAAAACAACGCGGAATATGATATCATAAACCACATGTTTTTTCAAGAACCGGCCGATATGCATACAGCCGGGAAACATGCCTTCTACCTTTTCTTTTTCCTTCGGAACAAAACCTGGTCCAGGGCGTAGAAGAAACAGGTGAGGGACCATATCAGCACAAGGTTCACCGGAAACGAAAGAGGGAAAGCCACCCTCTGTCCTATGGTAAACCCGATGAGCCCGCCGTTGAAACACTGGACAAGATACAGCACCATCGCCATATTCCCCAGATGCCTGAAAAAAGCATGCAGGCCCTTTCTTTTTTCAAAAAAGTTCTTAAATCCGTTCTCGGTCTCAGAGAAAGCCATTACCAGAGATGCACAAAGCACCATGGCCACCGCCAGCGATACCTTCCCCGGGAAAAACCTTCTGGCCGTAATATATGCGATGGTCATGGCTGCCGCACCGATCCAGTAGGTGATACCGTGACTTCCCCTTTCTTTGGCCTCGTAATGACGGGCCAGACAAAAGCCGGTATACATGGCAAAAAAGCCGGTGATATAGTGACATTCCAAAGTACCGCAACGGATTAAAGCCGCTGCCAGGATGATCAGCGCAAATATAAAAGATCCCCATCCTCTGATCAGCTTCCCCGTCAGAAAAAGGATCGGATAGAATGCCAGTATGGCAGTCACAAACCAGTATAGCGTGGGATAGACAAAAACAGTAAAGAGCTGTGCCCTATCGGAAAAGCTGTAAAAGCCCGACACAAATGAGGCCGCATAGGCAAGGGCCAACAAAGGCAGTATACGGTACAGCCTTTTTCCATACCAGGGAAGAAATCCCTTAAAAGATGTGGCAACAATGGATCTATACAGCGTGAATCCGCTGATCATAAAGAAAAGATTATTACCTATGTCCTCACCGAAAACAGTGATGAATTTCCACTCTCCGGGAAGAAAGGTATTGCAGTGATACAGAAATATCATGACGCAGGCCAGCGCCCGCAGCACATCAACGGAAACAAAATACACGATCTCTACTCCATGAAAAATCCGGCGACCTCATCCTCCGAAAGCTTACGGTATTCTCCCATCTTCAGGGAGCCAAGCGGAATATGCATGACCCTGATCCTGTTAAGGCTCATCACCCTGTACCCCAGCGCCTGACACATCCTTCGGCTCTGCCTGTTCTTCCCTTCGGTAAGGACAATGTTAAAGCTCATATCGCCGGTCTTTTTCACCCGGCATTCACGGGTATCGTAGGTGCTTCCGTCCTCAAAAGAAATGGTCACACCCCGGGACATCTCCCTCACAAAGCCCTCCGTAACGGTTTTGTCCACCGTCACCTCATATTCCTTTTCATGACAGGAGGACGCCCTCATGATATGATCCGCCAGATCACCGTCGTTGGTCAGAAGGATAAGCCCCGTAGACTCTTTATCCAGCCTTCCCACAGGAAAGACTCTCCCTTCATATCCCACAGCATCGGTAATGGTGATATCATCATCCCCCTGAGCCCTGTCGGAGCATACCACCTTAGGCGGCTTGTTATAGGCCAGCACCAGCCGGCTCTGAAGCTCAAGAAGCTTACCGTCCAGAGCTACCTTGCTTTCATCATGGACCTCATCGCCTTTCACAGCCATGCGCCCGTCTATGGTAACACGCCCCTCTTCCACCAGCCTGTCGGCTCCTCTTCTTGACGCGGCACCGCATCTGGCCAGATATTTGTTGATCCTCATATCCCGCTGCCCTGATCAGGGCTGTCCAGATCATAAGGAGTGATCTGATATACATAATAATTAAGCCAGTTGCTGTACAGATTGTTGGAATGGGAGCGCCACTGCAGCAAGGGTTTTTGCCCGGGATCGTCATCAGGGAAATAATTCACAGGGATAATGGGATCAATACCCTTTTTCAGATCCCTTTCATACTCCTGCTTCAGAGTGTATCTGTCATACTCCGAATGTCCCAGTACAAAGATCTGATGGCCCTCGTCCGTCATGCACAGATAGATCCCCACTTCATCCGACCTGGCCAGCACGGTAAGCCGTTCATCCGCATCTATGGCGGCATCATCCACAGCCGTATTTCTCGAGTGGGGCGCCAGGAAAACATCATCAAAACCCCTTACCAGAGGGATCTTTCTGTTCAGCACCCTGTGGGAATATATACCCGATACCTTTTGAGGCAGTATGATCTTTTTTATCCCGAAATGATGATACAGTCCGGCCTGGGCTCCCCAGCATATGTGGAAAGTGGAGGTCACATTTTTTTTGGACCAGTCCATGATCTCACACAGCTCGTCCCAGTAGTCCACCTCTTCATAGTCAAAAAATTCGACGGGAGCTCCGGTGATGATCAGTCCGTCAAACCTGGACCTGCACACGTCCTCAAAGGACTGGTAAAACCTGTTCAGATGATTGGCCGACGTATTTTTAGACACATGGCTCTTTACTGTCAGGAAAGTGACGTCTATCTGCAAAGGAGTGTTGGAAAGAGCCCGAAGGAGCTGAAGCTCGGTATCCTCCTTGAGGGGCATAAGGTTCAGTATGGCTATCTTCAGCGGTCTGATATCCTGATGCGCGGAGCGGTACTCGTCCATCACAAATATATTTTCATTTTCAAGGATACTTCTGGCGGGCAGGTCCCGCTGGGTTTTGATCGGCATTTTATGTAAACCTCTCTATAAATTCTTCTTCCGAGATGATCGGAATATCCAGCTGCTTGGCAGTCTTGTTTTTAGATGAATTGGACGTGGTGTCGTTATTGATCAGGTAATCCGTTTTCGCCGTCACCGATCCCGTCACCTTGCCCCCCATCTGCTCTATATAGGCCTTCAATTCATTTCTGTTGGCATAGGTGTTCAGGGAACCCGTAACCACAAAAGTAAGCCCGGAAATCGCCGTATCCGTAGCCACCGCAGCCTCACCGGCCGGCCTGAGTTCACCCAGGACACGTCTTATCATGCCAAGGCGGTCTTCGTCGGAAAAGAACCTGACCACATCCGCGGCCATCACATCTCCCACCTTGTCTATGGCCTTAAGTTCTTCCTCATCTGCTGCCACCAGTGCCTCGAAATCACCGTCAAAATGCCTGCTTATATTTTTCGCATTGGTGACGCCTATCCCGGGGATGCCTATGGCGCAGAGGAAGCGTGAAAGCCGGGTATCCCTGGACTTTTCCACCGCATCCAGAAGATTGTTCACGGACTTTTCGCCGAAGCCCTCCATCTGTTTTATCTCATCTGCATACCTGTCCAGATGATACAGGTCGTCAAATTCCCTGATAAAACCTTTGGCTATGAATTTCTCCAGGGTCTGCTCCGAAAGTCCCTCTATGTTCATGGCCTCCTTGGAGCAATAAAGGACAAAGGATTTTATCTGTTTGGCCGGACAGGCCGGATTCGTGCAGACCAGCGTCTTTGTATCATTTTCGGATACGACCTTTGTGTCCATGCCGCAGGCCGGACACTTATCCGGGATCACCAGCGTCCCCGAAGCGGTCAGATTCTCCGCGATCTGGGGTATGATCATATTGGCCTTGTAGACGCTTATCTCATCCCCCACACCCAGTGCCAGTTCCTCCACGATGCTGATATTATGCACCGAGGCTCTGGTCACTGTAGTGCCCTCCAGCTCCACCGGGTCAAACACAGCCACAGGATTGATAAGCCCCGTACGGCTGGGACTCCACTCCACATACTTTAGATGTGTAATGGCGGTCTCATCCTGCCATTTAAAAGCCATTGCGTTTTTAGGCGCCTTCGCAGTACGGCCCAAAGATGCGCCGTAAGCTATATCGTCATACAAAAGAACAAGTCCGTCACTGGGATAAGGATTGGTCCCGATCCTGCCCGCGAAATCGGAAATGTCATCTTCGATATGATCAGCGTCGGTCACTTTGTATTCAACCACATCGAAGCCCTGCTTTTTCAGGAAATCATATTTGTTCTCGTTTGAATTGTTGAAATCCCACTCGCCCTTTTCATCCCTTGCACTCACCAGAGCAAAGGCAATGAATCTGACTTTTCTGCTCTTTGTCACGGCGGGGTCGAGCTGTCTCACCGAACCTGAGCAAAGATTTCTGGGATTCTTGTATTTCTGTGTCTCGTCGGTTATCAGGGAATTGATCACCTCAAAATCCGCATAGGAAATGACCGCCTCACCGCGAAGGACCAGTTCTCCCTTATACGAAATGCGATGGGGAAGGTTCACAAAGGTCAGGGCATTTTGGGTGATCACTTCACCGGTGGTCCCGTCTCCTCTGGTAAGGGCCTCACTGAGTGCTCCGTCCCTGTATGTCAGGACCACTGTAAGCCCGTCCAGCTTCCAGGACAAAAGGCCCTTCTGTGTTCCCAGCCATGTCCTCAACTCTCCCCGATCCTTCGTCTTTGCCAGGGAAAGCATGGGGGAGGGATGATCCTTTTTAGGAAGAAAGGAAGCTACCTCGTATCCCACCTTAACGGTGGGAGACCCTGATAACACGATCCCCGTCTCCTTTTCCAGAGCTTCCAGTTCATCGTACAGGGCGTCATATTCAAAATTGGACATGATCTCACCATCCCCCTGATAATAGGCGGCAGCCGCCCTGTCCAGGATGGGGATGAGTTCTTTCATGCGATCGATTTTAATCTTGTTTTCCGTCATGGAGCCTCCTGAGGCTGTTCGGGCGTACTCTGGTCTGCGGGAGCAGGTATCAGGCCCAGCGCGGCAAGCCCCGTCAGATTTCTCCTGATGGTCGCAGGTTCGCCCTTATATACCGTGGTATGAAGATACTCTTCGCTGATCACTTCGCCGTCCTTTTCCAGCACCAGATATGTGGCCCACTTGCTTCCGTGCTTTGCATTCTTGACCACGTCCTCCAGACCGGGTATCACTGTGGGATCCTCCACATATGTGGGAGCGGGAGGCTCGGTATCCGCTATCTTTTCGGATCTCAGATGTCTGCTGACCCCCTCCTCCAGCTGGGGTATCCCGTATATGTCCACAGTAACCGTCCTGTCCGCAAAGGAAGCCAGTATACCTACAGGCGCCTGTGTATTGTTGGTGAACACAAAATCCGGCTTCGCATAGCTGACGGTAGCATCTTCACCGGGGGTGACGTAGGTGGGCTCGTAGGTGTGGCCCGTTCTCTCATCCACCTGAAGGTTCGCCGCTATGACCGCATTATATATGGTACTGGAAAGCTGGCACACTCCGCCGCCCAGCTCCATTACATGCTCGCCGTTGGCATAGGCACCGGCTTCTTTATATCCCTTTTCCGCCGTTCTCTTTCCCAGGGTCTCATTATACGAGAACTGTGCTCCCGGAGGAATGACCGTTCCGTTGACCGCCTGGCATGAGAGCTTGACATTGGTGTTTCGGTTGCTGTTGTTTGTGGTGTGTGTCACATATGTAGCGATCTTTTTAAAGTCGGAGGCTCTGAAGGAAACGTCCGAATCTATGGTGGACGCCTCTATCACCGCAGTGTAGTTCTCATCCAAAAGAGCCTTCGCCACATCGGCGGTCAGCTGGTCCTTGTTGATCACCCTGTCCGCATTGGCATCGGAAAAGATGAAGGAATTGGAATCGCTGTCATACACCATGGCCTCGTTCTGGGAAACGGTCAGGTCCACATTTCCCATGAAAGAAGACGCTATGAGCTTTGCGGCGCTCTGTGCCTGATCCTCATCAAACTTCACCATATATGAGGCCTTCGCACTCTCGGAATACGCCTCGTCCAGAATATCATCCATAAGGGATGAAAGGGCGTTTTCACAGTCATACACCTGATCGCCGTAGACAATCTTCATCTCCCAGAAGTGACGTCTCATCAGGGATTCCTTGAGCTCTGTCTTGGAAAAGCCCGTGGTATCGATACCGTCCACCTGAACGGTCTTCACAGTCACCTGCTTCAGCTCGCCCTCTTCCTTCTTTGATTCCCCCAGCATATTTATGACCAGATAGGCAGTGGCTCCCAAAACAAATATAATAATGAGGGTCAGAAAAAACGCCCTCATAAATCTAAGAAATTCATTATTCTTCCTTCTTCTTCTCTTAACAGCCATTGCTCCACCAACTTACTTTTATACAATATACGGTAAATATTTTATCACTTTTGCACAAAATATGATATGTAAAATCTTATAAAAATAACGAGGACAGTTCCCTCTTCTTTGTGGAAACTGTCCTCGACGCCTAAACGGTCTTATACGTATATCCGGCTTATGCAGCCTTTGCTTTTTTGTTCTTCATCATATACTGAAGCATGACGCCCGCAACGATCAGTCCCAGACCGATGGCGTCCGTCATCACGCCGGGGAAGATCATCATCAGTCCGCCGATTATCAGCAATGCCCGGTCGATAATGCCCATGTCGGTAAAAAGGTACCCTTCCAGGGAAGCGGCCACCCCGAATATGCCCACCATGGATGTAACATATATCAGGATCACTTCAGGTGCATTGGTATCGATCAGCAGCATCTGGGGGCTGAAGCAGAACACATAAGGTATGATGAACGCCGCGATGGCCAGCTTTGTGGCGTTAAAGGCGGTCCTCATGGGATTTGATTTCGCTATGGCACTGCCGGCATAGGCGGCCAGAGCCACGGGGGGAGTGATATCAGCCACTATACCGAAATAAAATACAAAGAAATGAGCCGCCATGATGGGCACACCCATACGCGTCAGTATGGGAGCACAGGTAGCCGCCATGATACAATAGGTGGCCGTGGTAGGCACTCCCATTCCCAGGATGATACAGCAGAGCATGGTGAGGAACAGGGCTATGAAGAGCCTGTCTCCCGCAACCGACACTATGGCGTTGATCATCTCGTTTGCAAGTCCCGTCATGGTGATGGTACCGGATATGATACCGGCCACGCCGCAGGCCGCGCCTACGGTGATGGTTCCCTTTCCTCCGGCTTCCACGGCCTCCAGGAATTTTACCAGTGTAAAGCAGTTGCTCTTATCATCCCCGGATCCGACCAAAGCGCTCCGGACAGGGGCCTTCACCTTTGCCTTCTTTTTGGCCTCTATGGCAGCCTTATAGCTTCCGTCCAGTATCCCGTCCGCTATGCCCACTACCACTGCAGCGATTATGGAATATGCCGCTGCCCGCTGCATGGTCATCATATTGTTTGAGACCCAGACCACCAGAAGGATAAGGGGTATCAGCAGATATACCTTTTTGAGCAGATGCGTAAACACGGGGAGTTTCTCCTTAGGTATACCCGTCAGCTTATACTTTTTGGCCTCCAGATGGACGGCTATGAAAATACCCGTAAAATACAGCACCGCAGGAAAAATGGCCCGCACAAGTATATCCGAGTAAGGAACTCCTATGAAATCCGCCATCAGGAATGCAGCCGCTCCCATGATGGGCGGCATTATCTGGCCGCCCGTGGATGCCGCCGCTTCCACGGCTCCGGCGAATTCCGATTTGTATCCGGTTTCCTTCATCATGGGGATGGTAACGGAACCGGTGGTCACGGTATTGCCGACGGAGGAACCGCTGACCATTCCGCAGAGCGCCGAGGAGATGACCGCCACCTTGGCGGGGCCTCCCGCAAATTTTCCGGCTACGCAGTTTGCCAGATTGATGAAGAATTCCGATATTCCGGTCCGCTCAAGAAAGGCGCCAAAAATGATGAATACCACAATATATTTTGAACACACGTTGACGGGGGTGGACAGGATACCCGTCTTGTCAAAAAACAGATTGCGCACCAAGTATCTGATCCTTCCCACCAGCGAAGGGTTGGTCAGACCGTATACAATGGCATAGACTATGAACACCAGCGCCACTATGAGGATGGGCCAGCCCACGCTTCTCCTGGTGACTTCCAGAAGCGCTACTATACCGATCAGGGCGATCACTATCTGATATGACTTGAACCTGGTTCCCTGCTGGATGATCTGATTGGCGTTGAAGGTGTAGTACAAAAATGCACCTGCCCCCAGTATCATGCCCAACACATCATACCAGGGTATGTAGTTCACCCTGGTATGTCCTTTTTTTGCGGGATAGGTCAGAAAGCCCAAAAGCACTATAAGACCCATGAACGCCGTAAGCCTTATCTCCTCAAGGAAAGTGGCAAACAGGGTCACCCATATACAGAACAGGGAAAAGCCGATGAGAACGGCCTTCACCACAATGGCAGGCGTTCCCTTCCATACACGGACATTTGATTCCCTGTCATATTTTTTCATTACCTCATCCAGATCCTCCTGGACGAATTCATACTCTCTTTTATCTTTCTTTTTACTCATTCTGCCCTTCCCTCCCTTCACTCAACATTCACCGTCACACCATGCTCTGCAAAATATCTGGCAGCACCGGGGTGAAAGGGTACCGTAAGTCCTGTGGTTGCGTTTTCGATGGAAAGCTCGCTGCCCTTGGCATTTTCCGCGGCTATTTCCTGTGCATGGTCAAAGATCGCGGCGGTAAGCTGATATACAGCCTCCTCATCCAGGGATGCATCCACGATCATCGTAGCCTTCACCGTTATGGTATCTATGGCTTCGCTCTGTCCCGGATAGGTATCTGCCGGGATCTGGATGGGCGCATAAAACGGATTCTCCGCCATTATCTGATCCCGCAGTTCTCCGTTTATAGGTATCAAAAATACGCCGTTGGTGGTGGCCAGCTCGGTGATGGCCGATGTGGGCGCACCCGCCACCAGGAAGGCGGCGTCGATCTGTCCGTCCTTAAGAGCCTCCTTACTGTCGTCAAAGCTCTGGTACTGCACCTTTATATCATCAAGGCCAAGGCCTGCCCCCTCCAGCACATCCACTGCGTTGAAATACACTCCTGAGCCCGGTGCTCCGATGGAAACGCTTTTTCCCCGAAGATCCTCAACGCTTTTTATGTCTTCCTTCATGGTGATGAGCTGGACTGTCTCGGCATACAAGGCTCCCATGACCCTGAAATCCCTGCTGGGGCCGTCCTGTTCAAAGGATCTGCTGCCCTCCCAGGCATAACTCATGACATCGGACTGGGTAAATCCCATCTGGTAATCACCGTCGCCTATACTCTGGATATTCGCCTTCGAAGCCGCGGTGGAAACAGCGGTCACATTGTAGTCCGTATTATTTTTCATATACTGTGCCAGCACTCCGCCGAATGCGTAATAGGTTCCGGCAGTTCCTCCGGTACCCATCATCATACGTCTGCCTCCGCAGCCGGAAACAAACAGCATGCTCGCTGCGATCAGCACACAAAAAAGGCTTTTTCCTATGTGTTTTTTCATGTCAGTCTCCTTATTTTCGTTCACTGTTTCTTTCAGGGGCCTTCGTCACTGCGTTCCTCAGGATAACTATATCTACTGTCATCCTGAGGCTTCAGCCGACGCATATCACATCACGAAGTGGTGTGATGCCGCCCTTTTGGTGTCATAAGGAATCCACCACTACGTGGTACCCCTTATGACGAATGACGAGGGGTTGCGAAGCAACAGGAAG
>JAEEGL011583329.1_pt1 | contig 26374 bp, 25 predicted proteins | sample 9134231 | NCBI WGS metagenome assembly JAEEGL01 (sample SAMN16246548, study PRJNA631951) | gut metagenome | biome: gut microbiome; feature: rumen; material: fiber-attached | host: Bos | place: Iran: Karaj | collected 2018-10
CCCATAGGCGAAGCTGACAAGCCGTTGACGAGAGCTACTATGACGGCTGTCCCCATTGTTGCGAGACCCGACAGGTAGAGCAATTGCCCTGTGTCCTTTGCTACGACATTCCTGCTACGCTCTATTTGTTCAGTGATAATTTCCAGGCTGCGTTCTGCAGTGAGATTTGCATTTTCTTCCATTGTTGTTACATTTTAATGTATTTAATGTTTCTGTCCATTTTGATAACAAGTGCACTTATTGTTTCAAATCGACGGTGCAAAAATAAATAAGTTTATGAAATAAACCAAATAAAATTTGAAAAATAATTTTAATAATTTGTTATTCAGCCAAATAAAAATGTTTTACTTAAGAAAAATTTGCATGTTATTGAGGGAAAAGACTGTTCAAAGAAGCAAAAATCACACCATGTACGAGGCAATTTTTGAGTACTTGCTTGCAGGGCAATAAATACAATAATGTTTCGTTATTAGTTTGTTATGAAACAATTTCTGACAATCTTTTTGTTACTGCTGCCGCTGGTGGCTGTGGGGCAGACGCCGAAGAGCGAGCCGCTGTTCGAGCAGGCGGTGGAGAAGTCGATAGTGGGGCAGTATGAGGAGGCTATCAAGTTGCTGCACAAGGCGGTGGACATGGACCCGGGCTATGCCGAGGCATGGCTTCTTTTAGGCAACCAGCACATGGCGCTGGGACAGTATGCCTTAGCCCGGGAGCAGTACCAACACTGTCTCGACCTCAATCCCAAGAGCACCCGTTGGCGTCAGGAAGCTCAGGACGGCATACGCACCGCCGATTTCCGCCAACACGCCGTTGAGAACCCCGTGCCATACCATCCTATCAACCTTGGCCCCAATATCAACAGTCCCGACGACGAGTATATGCCGGCCCTCACCGCCGACTATCGCACACTTGTCTTCACTCGCCGCTCGCCGCGCAACGCCTACACCCAACGCGGACTTCCCCAGGAGGAGGACTTTTACATCTCATACTATGACACCATGGAACTGGTGTTCGGTCCCGCCGAGCGTATGCCCGAGCCATTGAACAGCCACGGCAACGAAGGCGCCCAGACCATCTCGCACGACGGGCGCATCGTTATCTTTACCGGCTGCGGTCGCAACAACGAGCCCACAGGTTGTGACTTATACATGAGTGTGCGCCACGGCGACCGCTGGGGCAAACCCCGCAACCTCGGCGCACCTGTCAACAGCGTCTACTGGGAGTCGTTTCCTTCGCTGAGCATCGACGGCTACACCCTCTATTTCGCTTCCAATCGCAGCGGCGGCTACGGCGGCACCGACATTTGGTACTGCACCCTTGAGGAAGGCCGTTGGAGTAAGCCCAAGAACATGGGGCCCACCGTCAACACCAAGGGCAACGAGACGGCGCCCTATATACACTTTGACGACAAGACCCTCTACTTCGCCTCCGACGGCCGTATGGGTATGGGCGGCAGCGACCTCTATATGGTCAAGCGCGTGAACGACAGCACCTGGGGCACGCCTGTAAACCTTGGCTACCCCATCAACACTCCGGACGACGAGAACAATCTCATAGTCGCTCCCGATGGCCGCACGGCCCTCTTTAGTAGCAACCGCGCCGACGGCTACGGCAACCAGGACATCTACTCCTTCGTCATGCCGGCCCCATCGCGCCCCGAGCGCATCACATTCATCGACCCCATACGGCAGGCCGAGAACCTGCTTACGCTTGGTGACACCGTCACCCTCCGCAACATCTTCTTCGAGACCGCCAAGGCCACACTTCTCGAGACCTCGCTCGCCGAACTCGACCGCCTTGCCGAGGCCTTGCAGCGTCATCCACGCCTGCGCCTCGAGGTGGGTGGTCACACCGACGCCGTGGGCAGCGACGAGGACAACCTTGTGCTCAGCGAGCGCCGCGCCAAGGCTGTCTACGACTACCTGATACTCCGTGGCGTGGCTGCCGACCGTCTGACCTACCGCGGCTACGGCGAGAGCCGTCCGGTGGCCGACAACGACACCCCCGAAGGCCGTGCCAAGAACCGCCGCACCACCCTCACTCCGTTACAGTAGAACCGCTTTAGTAATTATTAACAAATATAGAACGTGGCAAGTGCCACGTTCTTTGTATTTTTGCATCGCAATTAGACCTATTAAATTATATGCGTTTTACTGACATTTTACTGATTGTCATCAACTTCGCCGGTGCGCTGGCTGTGTTCCTCTTTGCCATGAAGTTGATGAGTGAAGGCCTGCAGAAGGTTGCGGGTAGCAAGATGCGCGCCATTCTCGGCAAGATTACCAACAAGCCGCTAAGCGGCATACTCACAGGCACGGCGGTGACGGCAGCCATCCAGTCGTCATCTGCTACTACCGTCATGGTAGTCAGTTTCGTCAACGCCGGCCTCCTCTCTCTTGCGGGGGCCGTCGCTGTTATTATGGGTGCCAACATCGGTACTACGGTTACGGCGTGGATCATCACGCTCCTCGGTCTCGGCGAGAGCACCGGCCAGTTCAGCCTGCCCATGTTCCTTGCCGCCGTGAGCATTTTCCTTATCTTCGGTCGCAAGGACAACCTCAAGTCCATGGGCCAGACCGTTATTGGTCTGGCTCTTTTGTTGGTAGGCATGGACTTGCTGAAAGGCGCCATGCCCAACCTCGAAGACTACCCCGGTCTGCTGCAGGGCATCGCCTCGCTCGGCGGCTTTGGCTTCTGGTCCATCCTCATCTTCGTAGCCGTCGGTGCGCTTCTCACCTGCATTGTCCAGGCGTCGGCAGCCATGATGGCCATCACCCTTGTGATGTGCTACAACGGCTGGATAGGCTTCGACGTTGCCGTGGCCCTCGTCATGGGCCAGAACATAGGCACCACCATCACGGCCAACATCGCCGCCACCGTGGCCAACACGGCTGGTAAGAAAGCCGCACGCGCCCACCTTGTGTTCAACGTCGTGGGCGTCGTCATCACCCTCATCCTCTTCCGCCCCCTGATGAACCTCATCGCCGCCGTCACCACCGGCATGACAGGCTGCTCGCCCTATGCCGATGTCAGCGCAGCAGGCTACAACCCCGAGACTATCCCGCTGGCCATCTCACTGTTCCACACCGTCTTCAATGTCGGCAACACCGCCATTCTGGCCTGGTTCATACCGCAGATACTCTGGATTGTCGACCGCATGGTGCCAGAGAAAAAAGAGGAGGAGGAAGGCTCTACCTATCGCCTCAGCTACATCAGCCGCGGCCCCGTCAACACCGCCGAGCTTAACCTGCAGAGCGCCAAGAAGGAGATACAACTATTCTCGAAGCAGGTGCTGCGCATGTACGCCCTGCTGCCCGAACTGCGCACCGCCCGCAGCGAGAAGGATTTCGAGGCTGTCATGCAGCGTATCGAGGGCTATGAGAACCTGACCGACGACATGGAAATGGAGCTCACCAAATTCCTCACTGCCGTGGGTAGCGGCGACCTCAGCGGTCACGCCTCCGAACGCGTCAGCGCCATGCTCCGCATCATAGACAACCTCGAGAGCATTGGCGACAGCATACTGCAGATAGCCATCACGCGCCGCAACAAGCGCTCCGACGCCGTCCATTTCAGTGACAGCCTCAATGCCAACCTGGCCCACATGAACGCCCTGGTGGAGAACACGCTGATGGTCATGGACGCCAATCTGGTCGACTTCGACCGTGCCGACCTGCAAGCCGCCGAGGAAGCCGAACGCGAAGTGAACGTCTACCGCGACCAGCTGCGCGCCGAGCACCTCGAAGCCCTCAAGCACGGCACCTACGGCTACCCCATAGGCAATGCTTACAGCACCCTGTACGCGCAGTATGAGAAGCTCGCCGACTACGTCATCAATGTGTCGGAAGCCATTGACCCCACCTACCGTCACCAGTCCTGACCCCTTGGGGGCGCACCCTCTCCGGTGCCCCTCCGTCACTTCTACCACTGTTTACCGGTTGTTCTACGGTTTCATACCGTAGAACAACCGGTAAACAACCGTAGAACAGTCGGACCGGGGTCGGAGCGGAGACGGAGGGGATATATTTTGCCGGGGGCACAATAATATATTATATCGCGCGTTATAAAATATTATGAAAAAGATTGTGGTATTGACGGGCGCGGGCATCAGCGCTGAGAGCGGCATCTCAACGTTCCGCGACAGCGATGGGCTGTGGGAGCACTACCGTGTGGAGGACGTGGCCACGCACGAGGCTTACGAGCGCAACCCTGAACTGGTGCTGAACTTCTATAACGAGCGCCGCCGCCAGCTCTTCAAGGCGCAGCCCAACGAGGCGCATCGCCAGCTGGTGAGGCTTGAGGAGAAGTACGACGTGCGCATAGTGACGCAGAACATCGACGACCTGCATGAGCGGGCGGGCAGCAGCAGCGTGCTGCACCTGCACGGCGAGCTCACCAAGGGGCGCAGCGACCGCAACCCGAACCTGATAGTTGACATCGGCGACCGCGACATAAAGCTTGGCGATATGGCCCCCGACGGGACGCAGTTGAGGCCGCACATCGTGTGGTTCGGCGAGGCGGTGCCGAATATAGAGCCTGCCGCCGCGCTGTGCGAGGAGGCCGACATATTCATCGTTGTGGGCACGTCGATGGCGGTGTACCCCGCCGCGGGGCTGATACACTATGTGCAGGCAGGTGTGCCGTGCTATGTGGTGGATCCCAAGGAGGTGCCCGTAAGCCGCAAGGTGACGTTCATCAAAGAGGTCGCCACGAAGGGGGTGACGGAACTTGTAAACAAACTGATGCAATGAAAACGATAGCGTTTGTATTGATTATTGTCTTCGCTGTGCTGGCCTCGGTGGCCGTGACGGGCTGGATAGTGTACCTGCTGGTGAAGCGTTATTTTGACAACGAGCAGAAGGAGCGTCTGCTGAAAATCAAGATGGACGAGCGCGCCGAGACGCTGCGCGCCGTCACGCCGATAAGGCTGCAGGCCTACGAGCGCATGGCGCTGTTCCTGGAGCGCATAAGCCCCGAGAGCCTGGTGCTGCGCTGCTGGCAGCCCGGCATGGACCTCAAGCTGTTGCAGGGGGTGATGACCAAGAACATACGCGATGAGTGGGAGCACAACCTCTCGCAGCAGGTGTACCTGTCGACGGAGTTGTGGACTCGCATACGCGAGGCCAAGGACGAGATGACGAGCCTCGTCAACGGCGCCGCCGTGAGCTTGCCCGACACCGACGACCCCACGCGGCTGGCGGCAAGCATCTTCGCCTCGGCGGCGAAACATTCGCCCTGCGAGGCAGCCCTGGAGGCAATGCACAAGGAAATCAACGAACTCTTCGGATAGTCGATGCGCAGGAATACAATCATTGGTGCAATACTGGTGCTGATGGTGGCCGCTATTGCGGGTTGCGCCAAGCAGGGCTATCCCAACGGGGGTCCCAAGGACGAGCAGCCGCCCAAGGCTGTGGGCGCCAAGCCGCAGAACGAGAGTCGCAACTTCAGCGGCAACCAGTTCTCCATAGCCTTCGACGAGTACATTGTGGTGAAGGATGCCAACAACAACGTGCTCATCTCGCCGCCAATGCGCGAGAAGCCAGAATTCACCACCAAAGGCAAGCGGCTTGTGGTCAACATCAACGACACGCTGCAGCCCAACACCACCTATCTGTTCCAGTTCAAGGGTGCCATTGTGGACTTTACGGAGGGCAACGTGCTGCCCAGTTTCGAGTATGTTTTTTCCACGGGCGACCGCATGGACACCATGATGCTGGCGGGCCGAGTGCTCGGTGCGCGCGACGGCAAGCCGTGGAAGGAGACTGTCACGGTGATGGCCTACCGCGAGGGGAATGCTACCAGCGACACTGTGGCTGCGGCTCAGCAGCCCGACTTCGTCACGCGATGCGGTAAGGACGGCGTCTTCGCCTTCCACTACATACCTGCCGGGCGCTACCGTCTGGTGGCTGTCGAGGACAAGAACCGCGACCTCCTTGTGGGGCGCGGTGAGTCGGCGGCCTGGGAGTCAACACTGGTACAGGCTTCGGATAGCATTGACAGTGCCAATGTGACGCTATTGCGCATCTCGGTGCCCGATCGCAGTGTGCAGCGCGTGCTCAAGGCCGAGTTCACCGGTCCGGGGCGCGCCAGTATTTCCACATTGCTGCCTATGCAGCAACCCGCCCTTACGGGCGACAGTCTGGTGTGGCGCCTCAACGAGGGACGCGACACCATGATGGTGTGGTTCCACAACTCCAAATGCGATTCAGCTCTGCTGGTACTCAGCGACACTGCCTTGCAGGACACCCTTAAGCTGCGCTACCGTGCACCCAGACAGCGTCGCCGCCGTGGCGGTCAGACGCACCAGCAACAGGACAATGCTTTGATAAAGACTCTGTGTAGCGGCTCCAGCGCTTTCTATGACGACCTCAAGCTGGCTTTCACCGTCCCTATAGCGGCTATGGCCGAAAGTGCCCAAGTCGAAGTGATGCGCGTAAAAGACAGCAGTGTCAGCCATTACCCCATAGTGCTCGACAGCAATGCCCTCGGTGCACGCATCATGGCTACGCTGCAGTCGGGTGAAGAATACCAGATGCGTCTGCGCGACAGCCTCTTCACTGATATCTTCGGCCAATATAGCGACAGCCTGGTGTTCAAGCTGACGCCTCGCGACTACGGCACCTTGGTGATGCAGATGGAGAACAAAACAGGCTCGCCGCTTGTGCTGGAGGTGCTCGACAGTCGCGATTCCGTGGTGGCACGCCGCAGCGTCACAGCCTCAGGCGAAGTGCGCATAGACCACCTCAAGGCCGAGGAATACCACCTGCGCGCCGTGCTCGACAGCGATGCCAACGGAGTGTGGACCACTGGCGACTACCTATCGGGCCGCCAGCCAGAATATATCGTCTACTACAGCAAGGGCCTCAAGTTGCGCGAGAAATGGGAAATGGAGGAGCGCTGGACGTTGAAAAAGACTGATTTCGGCAGGAAGTAATGAAGGCCGAGGGTAACATCCAGGGTAAGTTGCTGTCGGGGCTCTTCTGGGTCCTGCTGGCCAATGTGCTGGTCAAGCCGTTCTGGATACTCGGCGTGGAGGTGGGTGTGCAAAACGCCGTCGGTAACGAGGCCTATGGCTTCTACTACGCACTCTTCAGTTTCTCCTATATCTTCAATATACTGCTCGATCTCGGGGTCACCAACTTCAACACGCGCAACATAGCGCAGCACCCGCAGCTCATCACCAAGCACCTCAGTGGCATACTGGGCGTGAAGCTCTGTCTGCTGGCGTTGTATGTGGTGGTGACCTTCAGCGTGGGGCTTCTGATGGGCTATGGCAGCCGCGAGTTCGGCCTGCTGGCGTTGCTCACGCTGTGTCAGTTCCTCAATTCTCTGATACTATATCTGCGCAGCAACTTTGAGGGGCTGCTGCTGTTTAGATGGGACAGCCTCTTTTCGGTACTGGACCGTCTGCTGATGATTGTCATCTGCGGCTGCATGATATGGAGTCCGTTGCGTGAGCGCTTCAATATCAACTGGTTCGTCTATGCCCAACTGGCGGCCTACGGCATCACTGCTGTGCTGGCCTTCACTGTCATTGCCCGCAAGGCGGGGTTGCGCCGCCTGCGGTGGGATAGGCGCTTCTTCATGGTGATACTGCGCAAGAGCGCCCCCTTCGCCCTGCTGGTGCTGCTCATGGCCAGCTATAACCGCATAGACCCCATACTGCTGCGACGTCTGGCTACAGACGCCGACGCTGGTGTCTACGCCGGTGCTTTCCGTCTGCTCGACGCGCTGACCATGGTGGCCTACCTCGTCAGTGTACCGCTGTTGCCGGTGTTCTCGCGCCTATGTGCCGAGAAGAAGCCTGTGGCGGACAGTGTCCGAATGGTTTTCTGGCCGCTGATGCTATTCTCCATAGGCACTGCGGTGGCCTGCTCGCTGCTGGCCGAGCCGCTGATGCGTTTGCTCTATCACGGCGGTGCGGCGCCTTACGTTCCGGTGTTCCGCGTGGTGATATTCGGGCTGGTACCCATTGGGCTGACATATATCTTCGGCACGCTGCTCACCGCTGGCGGACACCTGCGGCAGCTTAATTTCTTCGCCGCCGCAAGTCTGGTGCTCAACGTGGTGGTCAACCTGATGCTGATACCGCGTTTCGGCGCCGTGGGTTCGGCTTACGCCAGCCTCACGGCCCAGAGCTTCATGGCTGTGGCCCAGCTGCTGTTGGCAGTGAGGCTGTTCCGCCTGCCGCCATCGGCCTTTGGACTGCCGAAGCCTAATGAGTTAGTTAATGATATTAGAACAATAATAACAAACAAAGACAAAGAATGAAAGCATACGTATTCCCTGGACAGGGAGCCCAGTTTGTGGGCATGGGCAAGAACCTCTACGACGGCAACGAGGAGTGCCGCGCGATGTTCGAGAAAGCCAACGAGATTATAGGGTTCCGCATCACTGACCTGATGTTCGCCGGTACGCCGGAGGACCTCAAGCAGACCAAGGTGACGCAGCCAGCCATCTTCCTGCACAGCGTCATATTGGCCAAGTACATGGGTGAAGCCTTCAAACCAGATATGGTGGGAGGCCACTCGCTGGGCGAATTCTCGGCCCTGGTGGCGGCAGGCGCCATGAGCTTCGAGGATGGCCTGCGGCTGGTCATTGCCCGCGCCAACGCCATGCAGAAATGCTGCGAGAAGACCCCGTCGACCATGGCCGCCGTGCTCAAGCTCGACGACAAGACCGTGGAGGATATCTGCGCCAGCGTCGAGGGTGAGGTGGTGGTGCCTGCCAACTATAACTGCCCCGGCCAGCTGGTCATCAGCGGCACCAACGAGGGTGTGGCACGTGCCTGCGAGAAAGTCAAAGAGATTAAGGGCAAGGCCCTGCCGCTCGCCGTGGGTGGTGCCTTCCACAGCCCCCTCATGGAGCCTGCACGCGTGGAGTTGGCCGAGGCCATAGAGCGCACAGAGTTCCACAAGCCGGTGTGCCCCTGCTACCAGAACGTGGATGCCATGCCGCATAGCGACCCCGCCGAGATAAAGCGCAACCTGCTCATGCAACTCACTTCGCCGGTGCGCTGGACCGCCACCGTGCAGAATATGCTGCGTGACGGTGCCGACGAGTTCATAGAGGTAGGCCCCGGCACAGCCCTGCAGGGCATGGTGAAGAGGGTTGACCCCAATGCCAACGCGCACTCTGCCGAGTGATGACGGTATGATAATACAAAAAGAAGCCCGCGCGACTGCGCGGGCTTCTTCTTGTGTATGCTAAGAGTTACTTACTTCTTAACAATCTTCTGGGTGGTGATACCGCTGAGGCTCATGACGCGAACCATGTAGACGCCATCGGCAACCTCGCTCATGTCGAGCTTGCCAGCGCGGTCGTTGGTCAGCACAACACGGCCGTTCATGTCGATAACCTCGACGCTCTTCACGTTCTCGCCCTCAACATTGAGCATGCTGCAGACGGGGTTCGGGAAGATAGCCACGTTGGCGGCGTTCTCGGCGCTCTCGATGCCAACGGTGTTGCCTACGACGATGTCGTCAATGTTAAGACGGAACATGTCGGTGCAATCGTGGTGACGGAAGGCAACGTAGATGGTCTGGCCGGCAAAGGCTTCCAGAGAGAAGCTCTGCTTGGTGTATCTACCGGTGGGTTCGCCAGTGTAAATAGGATTGGTGCCAAAGGTCTCGGGGTCGGTGGTAACATATACACTATAGTTTTCATGAGTCCAGTTGGAATCCTGAGCGATAGCCCACCAGCTCAATGTAAAGTCGGTGACATCTTCGGGGAGTACGAACGGAGGCAGAATCAGCCAGTTGTCGGGGGTCAGTGCGCCTTTGTCATTGTCAAACGAAGCGGAAGAGATGCAACGAGAACCACTGTGGACCTTGCCGCCTAGGATGGACCAGTTGTCGCCGTCACCGTCGCCATCAAAAATCTTCATGCAGTCGAAGTTGTTGTTATCCTCGAAGTCCTGCACATAGGGGAAGCCGTCGACGGGGGTATCGCAACCGGCAACGATGTCGCTCCAGGTGATGGCCCTTACGTAGGTCTCGGCGGTGTAGGTACCATAGTCGTTGGTAACAGTGAGGGTGATAGTATCAATACCGCTGTTCTCGTACATGATGGAAGTGCTGGAATCGCTGTCGTTGCCGATGGTGCCAATAACGGAAGTCCAAGTGTAGGTCACGTTCTCCTCAACACCTTCATAATGGACGGCAGACAGATTGTAAATCCGGCCGACGAAGGCGGTAGTGGGAGCGCTAATCTCATAGTAGGGCTTGTTGGTCATGCGAATATTGACTTCATAAATGCCAAAGGCAGAAGCTCCAGCTTCGTCATTTGCGAACCTGAAGACGATCTTAACGGTCTTGCCAGCCCAAGCGGCGAGGGAGTAAACTTTGTGTCCGCTTTCCTCAGTGAAGTCGGTTAAGCCACTTCCAAGCTCTGTGTTTTCGCTTTCGAGGTCGTCGACATCGTAAATCTCGATGGCCCATCCGCCGAGATAACCCAAATTGGCATAATACGACATACCATCGATATCGCATACAAGGCTATAAGAGGAACCTTCGGGGATTTCGATAGCCTGAGTCTCAAGGGAGGCTGAAGGGGTATTTTGAATGATGAGGATGTTGTACGCAGTGTTGAGAGTTACAGCACTGTCGGGTTCAATGGTCCAACCACTGTTGGCCCATGCGGTGGAGTCGCTGAAGTCTTCCATCCAGAGGGTGTCAGGAAGTTCGTCCTGTGCACGCAGCGATGCGGGAAGCATCAGGGCTGCAAATGCCAAAGCAAATAATACTTTTTTTGTCATAATTGTTGTGTTTTTGATGTTAATAATTTCTTTTAATCTGTTGTCTTTTATGTTGTTATCCGGTGTAACCAATAAGTGGTTACAGTGCAAATATACTACTTTTTTAAAACGTAGGGCATATTTTCTATATATTTAACATTTTAGAAAGTATACACTACACTCAGTGAGAGGCGCAGATTGGCCACTGGCTCCTTGTATCCGGCACATGTGTATTCGGCCTCGCCGACGAAGCTCAGGCCCGTCAGGGTAGTGTAGGTGAGGCGCGGCTGCACGCGCCACAGGTACTCTATGTTGTGGCCGAGGCCGAAGGTGTGCAGGGCGTCTGCATGGCCGCCGTAGTCGGTGTTCTTGGCGTAGCCGAGGAAGAGGCCCGGGCGCCAATGGCCTTTGGTCCGCTCCACGTCGACCCACACCGTGTTGAAGTGCCAGTCCTGGAACGTGCTGTCGGCAAGCATCAGGTAGCCGCCCAGCGAGCAGCCTTCGTAGAGGCTGTTGTTCAACAGCGTCTGCGCCTTGATGGTGACAGGACCGAGGGAAGCCTTGCCGAAGATGGAGTAGGTGAGCGAGGTGTGCAGTTTCCCTTCGGGGTCGGGTACTATGGGCTGTATGGTCTTGGCGTTGACGGCAGCGCCGACGAAGATGTCTCCGGTGCGGTAGCGCAGCTGGGCTGTCAGCTCGGGCACCAGGCTGTGGCGTGCAAAGAGGGTGCTCTTGGCCTCAGTGCCGTCGAGCAGCCCCTGGCTCTTGTTGTCGAGCTGCCACTGAGCCACAGCGACGGCCTCCAGCCCGTTCAAATGGTACTCGTAGCGTACCTGCGGCTGGCGGGCGTAGCAGTGGAAGGGCGAGCCCATGTTCAGCGGGTTGGTCATGGGCATTATCTCGTGCACCACCATGGCATACCAGTACTGGCCCATGAGCAGGCGGTGGCGTCCGCCCCAGTCCATGTCGATATAGGCGTGGCGCAGGCGCAGCGTGTTGATGTTGTCGTTGGTGGAGCCGGTGAAGTCGCCCTCTATGTATGCCGAGCTCTTGGCACCCAGCATGTCGGGTCCGGTGACGCGCAGGCCAAGGCGTGCGGTGATGGCCAGCATGTTGGCCTGCCATCCGTCGTTGACGTCGCGCCCGAGGCTGTCCTTGACCACGGGCTTTGGGAAGAAGAGCATCATGTCCTCGCGGCCGCCCACCACACTGCGGCTGTCGGCGTAGTAGTGGGGGTTGGCAAAGCCGTGGAGGTCGAGCTTGAACGGCGACTGAGCCCATGCGGAGCCCATCAGCCCCATCAAGCCCATCAAACCTAATACAAACCGCTTCATTTCTTGCTGCCTCCGGCCAGTGCGAGGATGAGACCCAGAGCCACGCCCAGCAGGGCGGCGAAGAGCACCTGCAGCGTCGGCGGCAGGATGAAGGTTATGGTGTGTGCGGGGAACCAGAACAGCGGTATGGTCTTCTTGAACACCACGTTCCACTGCACGTCCCAGTTGATCTTCTGGCTGAAGATCTCGCGCATCTTTATAGGCTTGAGTAGGGCCGCCACAGTGCCTCCGTTCTCTGTGATGTGAATGTCGGTGCACTTGTGGAAGGTCATCATCACGGGTGCGAAGATACTGTTCATGAGCACACTCACGGCGAAGGCAATGCCTAACTTGCCCCATGTCAGCTCCGAGGCTTTAAACACGGCGGCGTAGGCGGCGGCGTGGCCTGTGTGGCCCGTCAGGGCGTCGGCCACGGAGCCGAGGAACACCGGCGTGCCGCTCTTGAAGATGACCATGGCCATGGCGATAGCCATGCCGAGGAAGCCCCACACAATCATGCGGGGTGCCACGCCGAAGCCCGGCTTATTGTAGACCCCCTCGCGGATGCGTAAGGCAAGCATCTCGCCCAGCGTAGCCAGTATGGCGAACTTGAAGAAGGCCATGATGTAGGGGTGTGCCGTGGTGGCTGCGGTGAACCACGCGAAGAAGCCCGTGGCAGGGATGAAGAAGGGCGTCAGCACTACGATGACGCAAAGGATGAGTATCCAGTCTGCTCTTTTCATTGTTGTTGTGTATTTTTTATTTTTCCCGCTTCGCGAAATCATGGAAATCCTGGAGATTCTTCTCAATCTAAAAAGATTTGCCAGTCTCGTGGTGTCCAGTGAATCTTGGAAATCTTTTCAAAATTAGATTTCCAGGATCTCCGCCGCAGGCGGGGAGATTAATAACTGTATGTGGCGCCGTCCTTGCCGTCCTTGACGGTTACGCCGGCCTCCTTGAGGGCGTCGCGTATCTTGTCGCTGGTGCCCCAGTCCTTGTTGGCCTTGGCGGTGGCGCGGATGTCGAGGATGATGTGCATCAGGCCGTCGATGAGGGCCGTGTTGTCGCTCGCCGCCTCGTCCTTCATACCCATCACCTCGAAGAGGAATGTGTCGAACACACCCTTCAGCTCGTCGATGTCGGCCTGGCTGAGCTTAAGCTTGCCGTCGTTGGCCTGGTTGATGATGCGTGCGGCGTCGAAGAGGTGGCTGATGACTATCGGCGTGTTGAAGTCGTCGTTCATGGCCTCGTAGCACTTGGCGCGCAGGCCCGAGACCTGCTCGGTGACGGCGTTGCCCGAGGGGGCGATGCGGCCGAGGGTCTTGTAGGCCTCCATGAGCTTCGCAAAGCCCTTCTCCGAAGCCTGCAGGGCCTCGTTGCTGAAGTCCACGGTGCTGCGGTAGTGGGCCTGCAGTATGAAGAAGCGTATGGTCATGGGCGAGTAGGCCTGCGTGAGCAGGGGGTGCTTGCCCGTGAAGAACTCGTCGAGGGTGATGAAGTTGCCCAGGCTCTTGCCCATCTTCTGGCCGTTGATGGTGATCATGTTGTTGTGCATCCAGTAGCGGCAGGGGGCATGGCCGGTGGAGGCCACGCACTGCGCTATCTCGCTCTCGTGGTGGGGGAAGACAAGGTCCATGCCGCCGCCGTGGATGTCGAAGGGCGAGCCGAGGTATTTGGCGCCCATGGCCGTGCACTCGGCGTGCCAGCCCGGGAAGCCGTCGCTCCAGGGCGAGGGCCAGCGCATGATGTGTTCGGGGGCTGCCTTCTTCCACAGGGCGAAGTCGCCGGGGAAGCGCTTCTCCTCCTGCCCGTCGAGCTCGCGGGTGGTAGCCAGCATCTCCTCGATGACGCGGCCGCTGAGCTGGCCGTACTTGTGGGTCTCCTCCTGGTATTTGCGCACGTCGAAGTAGACCGAGCCGTTGCTCACATAGGCCAGGCCGGCGTCGAGTATCTGCTGCACTAGGGCTATCTGCTCAATTATGTGGCCGCTGGCGTGGGGCTCTATGCTTGGGGGCAGCACGTTGAGGCGCTCCATGGCGGCGTGGTAGCGGTTGGTGTAGTACTGTGCCACCTCCATGGGCTCCAGCTGCTCCAGGCGAGCCTTCTTGGCTATCTTGTCCTCACCCTCGTCGGCGTCGTGCTCCAGGTGCCCCACATCGGTGATGTTGCGCACATAGCGCACCTTGTAGCCCAGATGCTGCAGGTAGCGGAACACCACGTCGAAGGTGATGGCGGGGCGGGCGTGCCCCAGATGGCCGTCGCCATAGACGGTGGGGCCGCAGACATACATGCCCACGCGACCCTCGGTCAAGGGGCGGAAGAGCTCCTTCTGGCGGCTCAAAGTATTGTATATCAACAGTTGTTGTTCCATAATGCCGTATGTTTTAAAGTGCAAAGATACGAAAAAAAGTGATAGTATATATAAATTTTATTGACCCTCGCTCCCTACCGAGGCTGCCGTATCCATGCCTCCTCCACGTACCCTCTCCGTACCCGCTCCGACTGTTCTACGGTTGTTTACCGGTTGTTCTACGGTTATAAACCGTTAAACAGCCGTAGAACAACCGGTGAAGATACGGAGACAGGGCGAAGGAAAGACGGACGGGGGTTAGCGGCCGAGTGCGCCGCGGCGGCGGACGGTGAGGAAGACCGAGGCACCGCTGATGGCCATGACGAGGAGGAAGGTGGCGAGGAAGTCGACGGCGCGCATGGCCACGGGGAAGGCGCTGACGACGAAGTTGCCGTCGCCCATGCGTATGATGCCGAAGCGCTGCTGCAGGAAGCACACCACGAAGCCCAGCACAAGGCCTGCCACTACGGCGACGAGGCAGATGAGCAGCCCTTCGGTGGCGAAGGCGCGGCGCACCTGGCGCACGGTCATGCCCATGCTGCGCAGGATGAAGATGTCATGTCGCTTGTTGATGATGAGCAGCGAGAGCGAGGCCACGAGGCTGAGGGTGGAGATGAGCACTATGAGCGAGAGGATGAGGTAGATGCCGAGGCGCTCGGTGCGGAATATCTTGAAGTAGAGGGGCTGCTGGTCGTAGCGGTCTTTTATTATGAGTTTTGAGTTTTGAGTTTTGAATTTTGAGTTGAGGGCTTGCTTTACTTTTTGGACGTCGGCGCCGTGGCGCAGCTTAACGGCGAGGGCTGTTACCTCGTCGGGGGCATAGTCCATGAGCTGTCGCACGAAGTCGATGTGCGTCACCACAAAGCGGCGGTCTATGTCCTGCTGGATGAAGAAGGAGGCCACGGGGTAGGCATAGCCTATGTTGAAGGCCTGGTCCATGGTGAGGCCCATGGAGGTGGTGCCGCGTTTGGGTATGTGCACCGCCGCGGGACGGTTGGAGAGAAGGTTCATGCCGAGGCTGTAGAAGACTTCGCCGCCCACGATGAGCGCAGGGGCATCGGCAAGGGTGAGCTGGTAGTTGCCGTTGTGGAGCACGGTGTCGAGGCCGCTGATGGTGCGGTAGTTGTCGTCAACGCCGCGGAGTGTGACTATGGCCTGGCGGTCGCCGTAGGTGATCCATGCCGTCTCGGCGGCAATCTGTGCCACGCGCTCGACTCCGTCGGTCTGGCAGAGAGCGCTGTAGTCGATGTCGGAGGTGCGGAAGGTCTTGCCCTCGGCGGGCTCGACGATGAGCTCTGGGTCGAAGGTGGAGAAGAGACCGCGCGTGATTTCGCCGATGCCGTTGTAGACGGAGAGCACGACGATGAGGGCTGCGGTGCTCACCAACAGGCCTATGAGCGATACCCATGAGATGACGTTGACCACCGACTTCTGGCGGTGGGCGAAGAGGTAGCGGACGGCGATGAGCTGTTCGAGCCGCACCGGCTTATGACTTTAGGAGACGGTTGATGTTCTCCACGTAGTCGAGGGTGTCGTCGATGAAGAACTCGAGCTGCGGGATGATGCGAAGCTGCTTGCCCTCGCGGAGACCGAGGCGACGGCGCAGGTCGGCGCTGTTGTCGCGGATGAGGGCCATGATGCTGTCGGGGCTGCCACCGCCGATAGGCATGATGGAGACGTAGATGCGCGCAATGGAGAGGTCGGGCGTGATGCGCACCTCGGTGACGCTGATGAGCGACGGCCCGAGGACGGGCTTCATCTCGCGCAGGAAGATGTCGCTCATGTCCTGCTGGATGAGGCGGCAGATCTTATTTTGACGTGTAGATTGCATGTTTAACCTTTAACCTGTAATCTGTAACCTTTAACCAATTACCAACGCCAGCCCACGCGGATGGGCAGGAAGAAAGTCTGCTGCATGTAGGCCACGCCGAGGGTGGCGTAGAAGGAGTGCCAGTTGTGGGTCATGTTGCGCAGGCCGTGGGCATAGTACCAGTTGATGCCGCCGTAGGCTTCGGCCATAGGGGTGAAGAGCATGTTGTCGGCCATGAGTATGCTGCCGCCGATGCGAGCGCCCATGAGGGGAGCCCACTTGATGGTGGTGGGCTGGTAGTCGACACCCATGACTGCCTTCCAGATGGGGCGGAAGTCAAAGTCGATGAAAGCCGTGGCGCCAAAGTGCGACTCGGCGTCCTTGATGCGGATGCTGTGGAAGTAGTTGCCGCCGACGCCGAAGCCGAGGAACCAGTCCTGGCTAATGTTGATGCCGGCCATGACATTGAGGCTGGCGCTGTTCTCGTAGTTGGCCAGGTTGTAGCCTTTGTCGCCGAGCTTGCCGTAGTTGCCCATGAAGGGGGCGTAGCCTATCTCGGCCTTGAGCATGAACTCGTTTTTGGGGCCGAGCTGGGTGTACTGCGCGTTGGCGCCGATGGTCAGCGCGGTGAGCGCTGTGACGATGATGATGCTTATTCTGTTCATAACACTATTATTTTCGATGTCAATGATATGCTGTTGTTTTCAATCTTCACGGTGTAGGTTCCCGGAGCGAGGCTCGGGGCGATGCTGTCGCCGCTGAGGAGGCCGTCGCGGTGCCATGCCTGCCTGCCGACGGCGTCGACGATGGTCACGTCGAAGGGCTCTTCGGTGGGAGCTTCAACGGTGAAGGCACAGCCGCTATGGACGGGGTTTGGGAAGAGGGTGGCGTTGAGGGTTGTTTGTTTGACGGTGGATAAAGAGAGCGGGTAGGGATTGACGGTGACGAGGTTGGTGTCGACGACGGCGAGGGTGTATTCGCCGGTGAGGAGATTGTCGAAGACGAAGTAGCCGTCATTGGCGGTGCCTATATGTTTTTTGCTGACCACCGTCCAGGGCTCTTGGTTGAATTCGCGCCACAGCAGGACGATAGAATCCAGGGTGGCCTGTTTCTTGTAGAAGCCCTCGTCAAGGTGCGGAAATCCGCTCTCGGAGTAGCCATCGCGGATGTAGCGGAAGCGACCGGAGAGGTCTTGATTGTAGCGTGCCCTGCTGCGCACCACCCAGTAGCGGTTGGAGGGGCGTATGACGCCGGTGGTGGTGTCGATGTTCGACGGGCGCGCATAGTGGTGCTCCACATAGTAGCGGTCATGGTACTGGGCCGAGGCGCCGCGAATGGCGAAGAAGGCCATGTCGGCGGGTATGGTGCCACTGATGCCAGTGACGTCGACACTGTCGACGGTGGCAGCGTCGCTAATTTCGCAGTCGAGGTCGAGGACGCAGAATGCGCTCTCGAAGGGCAGGACGCAATCGACGACGGTGTCGGTGCCGCTGAAGGAGAACCACTCTTTGTGGCGACGGCCGTCCTTGCAGAAGAAGGTGACGGGCACGCGGTTCTGTCGCATGAGGTTGTCGGTACCCACGCTGTTCTGCTGAATACAGCCCCTTACTATGTCGGAGCCAAAGCCGAAAGAGACGCTGTAGTCGTTGAAGCCCGGGCTGAAGACATGGAAGTCGAAGAAGCCCGTGAGGTCCACGCCAGAGTAGGCGCTGAGGGAGTCGCGCAGGCGGTAGGCATCGATGGAGGTGAAGGCGCAACGGTCCATGAGGGTGCGGATGGTAGCGTAGAAGAGCGAGTCGCCGAGGTAACCGCGGAGCGAGTGCCAGACGAGGCCACCCTTGTCGTAGGAGGTGGAGCCGTAGGTGTAGTTGTGCGGCATGTCATGCAGAGCGCGGTAGCCGTTGTCGTTATGGTGTGTCTCGCGGATGACTTTGTCGAGGTTTTGCTGGTAGGTGGCATTGGAGGCGCGTCGGCCGTGGGTGGCTTCGCGAGCCACTTCGCTGGTGAAGGTGGCGCCGCCCTCGTTGATCCACATGTCGCCCTCGGTCTCGCAGGTGACGAGGTTGCCGAACCATGCATGGCCGAGTTCATGGGCTATGGTGCTCTGACCGGCAAGAGAGACGGAGGCCATGGCTGGGCGCGCAAGGGCTATGTTGTTGACATGCTCCATGGAGCCCATGGCGGTGCCGATGTAGCCGATGCGTCCCCAGCGGTAGGGGCCGAAGCACTGCTCGAACATGGGCACCACGGCGTCGAGGAGGGCGTAGACGTTGGCGGTGACGGCGCTGTCCTGGGTGGTGAAGCCTATGGTGACGGGGTAGCCGCCAGCGGTTGTCTGTATGCGGTGGAAGTCGGCGGTGCTGATGCCTACAAGGTAGGTGCAGACGGGGTGTTCAATCTCCCAGACGGAGAGCTCGCAGCCATCGTCGCCGATGGAACGGCTCTGTAGCATGCCGCTGCACTCGGCGCTCCAGCCCTGCCGAGCTTTGATGCGCAGGGTGTAGGTGGCCTTGTCGTTGTAGTTGTCGCGGCAGGGAAACACGGCGCGGCCGATGGAGTGGAGGCGGTTGTGGAAGGCGGCGCCGAGGTTGTAGGTCATGTCGTTGTCGAAGTGGAAACCTCCGAAGCCGTAATCCTCGACGTAGCCGATGCCGTGGTAGTGGATGGTGAGAGTGAAGGTCTGTCCGGCGGCGATGCCGGCGGTGGGTATGTGCATGAGGTCATTGTCGTCGGTGCGGCGGCCTTCGATGAACATGGAGTCAGCGGTGCCTTCAAGGTCTAGAGCAATCTCGGAACAGGGGCGCATGAGCTGAAGGGTTAGCACGGCTTTGCCACGGAAAGGGGTGCCGCTGCTGAGGTCGAGGGTCAGGTCATAGTGCTGCACGTCTACTGAGTCGGTGATTTGCGCCTGCATGGCACCGCAGCACATGAGCATGGCGATCAGGGTCAATATCCTCTTTATTCCAGTCATATAGACATATATTTCAAAAATGCAAAAGTACACTATTTTTTCATAATGGGTGATATTATTTTATTTAGTGCTGATAATCAGGTGCAATAAAAAGGCGGAAAATGCGTTAATGGATGCAAAAAGAACTCTATGTCGATGAAAAAGACTGCCCTTCGTATAGCCCTCGTCCTGTTGCTGGCGGGATTGGCCTGCTCGGCCTGCTCGTCGGGCGACCACATGTATCGCCACAAGAAGAGCGACTGCGACTGCCCCACCTTCTGACGCAGAGCCGGACGTGACCACCGAGGAGAGATACCGTGCCATATTACGCAACCACTTGCCTGAGCAGGCGGTAGGGTGGGTGTATGAGTATCTGGAGCGCTACAAGGTGCATTTCCATATCACTCGTGAGCGCCGCAGCAAGCTGGGCGACTACCGCTGGCCTCAGCCGCGGCACCCGTTCCACGAAATGTCTGTCAATGGTGACTTGCCGAAGCTCATGTTCCTGTGGGTCTTTCTGCATGAGGCCGCCCATCTTGAAACACATTTGAAATACTGCAGCGTCCAGCCCCACGGCCATGAATGGCAGTACGAATATGTACGTCTGATTGCCGACCATAAGGACTGTTTCCCCGACGAGGTGCGCCCGATGCTGGACCGCTATGTTGCCCGTGTGCCGCTGCAGCGCAGCTTGGGGCGCGAGATAGAGGAAGCACTACGCCGTCATGGCTTTGATATACAAGGTGTAGCAGCCATGTGTCTTGACGATTTGCCGGCTGGCAGCAGGTTCCGACTCAAGACGAAGCCGGAGGTGCTGTTTGAGAGCATCGAACGACGCCGCACGCGATGGCTCTGCAGGGATGTCGACAGTGGTCGGAAGTATGCCGTCGCGGGTCGTGCCGAGGTAACAAAATGCCTTTAGCTGAGAGGTATGAAATTGTGGAAAACCTGTTGAAAAAATCCCAAAAAGGTTTCCGTGTTTCCTGTTGAAAAGTGGGAAAAATAGCAAAAAAATAGTGTTAAAATATTTTTGTAACACATTGTTCTACAACGCTGCCGTAGAATTTTAAGATTATTTAACATGTATTCATGCCAAAGATGTTTGGTGGGTAAGGAAAATAGTTGTAATTTTGCAATTCCTTTTTGGGCGCGTAGTGCCCATGAATGAGACTGAAAAACAAGTAATAAAATAATAAAACAAGAAACAGAAAATGCCAACAATTCAGCAATTAGTTCGCAAAGGACGTCAGCAGATGGAGTACAAGTCCAAGTCTCCCGCCCTCGACAGCTGCCCGCAGCGTCGCGGTGTCTGCACCCGTGTGTACACCACCACCCCTAAAAAGCCTAACTCGGCCATGCGTAAAGTGGCCCGTGTTCGCCTGACCAACGGTAAGGAAGTCAATGCCTACATCCCGGGTGAGGGTCACAACCTGCAGGAGCACTCGATCGTGATGATCCGTGGAGGCCGTGTCAAGGACCTTCCCGGTGTGCGTTATCACATCATCCGTGGTGCCCTTGATACCAGCGGAGTCGACGGCCGTCGCCAGCGTCGTTCGAAATACGGTGCCAAGCGTCCGAAACAGGCCGGCAAGTAAACAAGTTGAAAGATTAAAGTTGAAAGATTAAAGTTTTTAGCACAATGAGAAAAGCTAAGCCCAAGAAAAGAATCATCCTTCCGGATCCCAAATACAATGACGTGATGGTCACCAAGTTCGTCAACAACTTGATGATGGGTGGCAAGAAGACCATCGCCTATAAGATTTTCTACGATGCAATCGACGTCGTCAGCGACCGCACCAAGGAAGACGGTCTCGAAGTTTGGAAGAAGGCTCTCGCCAACGTCACCCCCAGTGTCGAGGTGCGCAGCAAGCGTATCGGTGGTGCTACTTTCCAGATTCCTACCGAAATCCGCGCCGAGCGTAAGCAGAGCATCGGTATGAAGAATCTCATCGGTTTCTCGCGCAAACGCAGTGAGAAGACCATGGCCCTGAAGCTGGCCGCCGAAATCCAGGCCGCTTACAAGGAAGAGGGTGCCGCATTCAAGCGCAAGGAGGATATCCACCGTATGGCTGACGCCAACAAGGCCTTCTCGCACTTCCGCGCGTAACAATATATATAATAGACAACAACCATCGACCAAGCAACGACAATGTCAGACCTACATTACACCCGCAACATCGGCATTATGGCCCACATCGACGCTGGCAAGACGACGACGACGGAGCGCATACTCTTCTACACCGGCAAGAATTACAAGCTCGGTGAGACTCATGAGGGTTCGGCCACTATGGACTGGATGGTGCAGGAGCAGGAGAGAGGTATCACTATCACCTCCGCTGCCACTACGGTGTATTGGGAATGGCATAACAACCGCTACAAGTACAATATCATAGACACTCCTGGTCACGTTGATTTCACCGTTGAGGTGGAGCGTTCTCTGCGTGTGCTCGACGGCGCCATAGCCATATTCTGTGCTGTGGGCGGTGTGGAGCCCCAGAGCGAGACCGTCTGGCGTCAGGCCGATAAGTACGGTGTGCCGCGCATCGCTTTCATCAACAAGATGGACCGTGCCGGTGCCGATTTCTTCTCGGTGGTGAGCCAGATTAAAGAGCGTCTCGGTGCCAACCCCATACCGATAGAGATACCTATCGGTCAGGAAGACCTTTATAAAGGTGTGGTGGACCTCATCTCCAACAAAGCACTCGTGTGGGACGAAAGCTCCAACGGCCAGCGCTTTGAGGAGATACCGATGCCCGAAGATTTGAAGGACATCGCTGCCGAGTACCGCCAGAAACTCATTGAGGGTGTTGCCGAGGAGAACGAGGAACTGATGATGAAGTTCTTCGATGATCCCGACAGCATCACCGCCGACGAGGTTATTGCCGAGATACGCAAGGCTACGCTGAGCCGTAAGATTGTGCCTGTCATGTGCGGCTCCGCCTTCAAGAACAAAGGTGTGCAGACGTTGCTTGACGCTGTGGCAGCATTCTTGCCCAGCCCGCTGGATATGCCCGAGGTCGATGGCATCAACCCCAAGAACGAAAAAGAGGAAAGCCGCAAGGTGGACGTGAAAGCCCCCTTCTCGGCATTGGCATTCAAGATTGCCACCGACCCTTATGTTGGACGCCTGTGCTTCTTCCGCGTGTACAGCGGTTCGCTCGAGAGTGGTTCGTATGTGTACAACGCCAATACCGGCAAGAAGGAGCGTATCTCGCGCATTATGCAGATGCATTCCAACAAGCAGAACCCCCTCGATCGCATCGAGGCTGGCGACATCGGAGCCGCTGTGGGCTTTAAGGACATCAAGACTGGTCATACACTCTGTGACGAGCAGCACCCCATTGTCCTTGAGTCGATGAAGTTCCCCGAGCCTGTCATCAGCATTGCCGTGGAGCCTCACACGCAGGCCGACATGGACAAGATGACTAACGCCCTTATGAAGCTGGTAGAAGAAGACCCCACCTTCCGAGTGAAAACTGACGAGGTGAGTGGACAGACCGTCATCAGCGGTATGGGTGAGCTTCATCTGGATATCATCATGGATCGTCTGCGCCGCGAGTTCGGTGTAGATGTCAACCAGGGGCGTCCAGAGGTGGCCTACAAAGAGGCTATCACCACTACTGTGCAGCACCACGAGATTTATAAGAAGCAGACTGGCGGCAAGGGTAAATTCGCCGATGTGCTCTTCGAGATAGGTCCTGCCGACGAAGGCGTCATGGGTCTGCAGTTCATCAATGAAGTCAAGGGCGGCAACATCCCCAAAGAATATATGCCCGCCATTGAGAAAGGCTTCAAGGAGGCCATGCAGAATGGTGTTTTAGCCGGCTATCCCATGGACAGCATGAAGGTGCGCGTCATTGACGGTTCCTTCCACCCTGTGGACAGCGACCAGTTGAGCTTCGAGCTCTGCGCCAAAATAGGCTTCAAGACCGCTTGCCGCAAAGCCAACCCCGTCTTGTTGGAACCCATCATGAAACTCGAGGTGCTGACTCCGGATGCATACGTGGGTGATGTCACTGGTGACCTCAACCGTCGTCGTGGTGTTTTGGAGAATATCACTGCCAAGGTCGGTGTACAGGCAATACACGCCAAGGTGCCCTTGGAGCAGATGTTCGGCTACGTCACATCGCTCCGCACCATAACCTCTGGTCGCGCCAACTCTACCATGGAGTTTTCACACTATGCTGAGCTTACTCGCGACCAGCAGGATGCAATACTTAAGAACAAAAATAATTAAAAAATAAAAACAATGAGTCAAAGAATCAGAATCAAGCTCAAATCTTACGACCACAACCTCGTCGACAAATCGGCCGAGAAGATTGTGAAGACCGTTAAGATGACTGGCGCAGTGGTCAATGGTCCCATCCCGCTGCCTACCAACAAAAAGATTTTTACAGTGAACCGCTCGACCTTCGTCAACAAGAAGTCGCGTGAGCAGTTCGAGTTGAACACCTACAAGCGTCTTATGGACATCGAAATCAACGATCGCGCCAAGACCATCGACGCCCTGATGAAGCTCGAGCTCCCCAGCGGTGTGGAAGTCGAAATCAAAGTGTGAATTTAATCAGCCTATGTCATTAGATAAGCTGAATTGTCTAACAAAAAGAAAAAAATCCAACTAAAGAAATGTCAGGATTAATCGGAAAGAAAATCGGAATGACCAGTCTTTTTGATGCCGACGGAAAGCAGATTCCGTGCACAGTTATTGAAGCTGGTCCTTGTGTTGTGACACAAGTGAGAACTATCGAGAAGGACGGCTACGAGGCCATCCAGCTTGCCTTCGGTGAGAAGAAGGAAAGCCGCACCAACAAGCCTATGCGCGGTCACTTTGCCAAGGCTGGCACCACTCCTAAGCAGTATTTGGCTGAATTTAGCCGTTTCGAGGAGGGTCACAAGAAGAAATATGGTGAAGTACTTACCGTTGAAGTCTTCCAGGAAGGCGAGTTTGTCGACGTTGTCGGTACTTCGAAAGGTAAGGGCTTCCAGGGTGTTGTTACCCGCCATGGTTTCGGTGGTGTTGGCGACAAGACCCACGGTCAGCACGACCGTCTGCGTGCCCCCGGTTCAATTGGTGCTTCGTCCTATCCCTCGCGTATCTTCAAGGGTATGCGCATGGCCGGTCAGAAGGGTAACCATCGCGTGAAGGTCCAGAACCTCCAGGTGGTGAAGATTATCGCAGAGAAGAACCTCATGCTTGTCAAGGGTTCGGTCCCTGGCCCCAAAGGTTCTATTGTCAAACTTGAAAGATGGAGTTAATAAGACATGGAGATAAAAGTTTATAACATTAACGGAAGCGAAACCGGTAGAACCATCACCCTTGACGATTCTATCTTCGCCATCGAGCCCAACGATCACGCCATCTACCTCGATGTCAAACAGTATCTCGCTGACAACCGCCAGGGCACTGCTAAAGCCAAAGAGCGTAGCGAGAACGCCCACAGCACTCGCAAGCTGAAACGCCAGAAAGGCACCGGCGGTGCCCGTTCGGGTGATTTGAAGAGCCCAGTGTTCGTCGGTGGCGGTACCATTTTTGGACCCAAGCCCCGCGACTACCGTTTCAAGTTGAACGTCAAAGTGAAACGTCTCGCTCGCCGTAGTGCTCTTGCCTATAAGGCTAAAGACAACGCCATGACTGTTGTGGAGAACTTCACCTTTGAGGGTCCTAAGACTAAGAAGATGCTTGAGGTGCTCAACAATCTGAAAATCGGCGACAAAAAGTCACTTTTTGTGCTTGAGAATCAAAATAATTTCGTATCTTTGTCCGCTAGAAACCTTAAGAACGTTAAGGTGGTAAACGTGTCGCAATTAAATACTTACGACATTGTTAATGCCTCTAATATTGTCGTTTGCGAGGGTTCTTTGAACGAGATTAACCGCGTTTTGGCAACAAAATAAGGGAAGAGAGTATAACGATTTAAGAAAGTTTAACAAATGATGAACATTATAGTAAAACCGCTGATCAGTGAAAAGATGACCCGCCTTACTGAGGCCGCGGCCAATCCTATCCAGACCCGCATACAGCGTAAAAAAGGCATCGCTGCTGCTCCTGCCCAGAACCGCTACGGTTTTGTTGTTGACAAACGCGCCAACAAGATTCAGATTAAGGCTGCCGTGGAGCAGTTCTACAATGTGAAAGTTGTTGATGTGAATACGATGAACTATGCAGGCAAAGTGAAGTCGCGCTATACTAAAGCCGGTTTCCTTACGGGCCGCACCAATGCTTTCAAGAAAGCTATCGTCACCCTCGCCGAGGGCGACAGTATCGACTTCTACGCCAGCATCTAAGACAAACAGAAAAACAAGTAATAATAGTTAAGGTCCACTGATAAGAGACCAATAAGAAAACAAAGAAATGGCTTTAAAGAAAATTAAACCCACAACCCCCGGTCAGCGCCACAAGTTGGTTGTCACCAATGATGACATTACCGCAACAAGACCGGAGAAGAGCCTTGTGTACGGCATTCGCAAAAGCGGTGGCCGCAACAATCAGGGTAAGATGACCATGCGCTACATTGGCGGTGGCCACAAGAAGCTCTACCGTTTCGTAGACTTCAAGCGTAACAAAGACGGTATTCCCGCTGTTGTGAAGACCATTGAGTATGACCCCAACCGCAGTTCGCGTATTGCCCTTGTGTGCTATGCCGATGGTGAGAAGAGTTACATCCTCTGCCCCCAGGGCCTGAAGGTTGGACAGACTGTTATGTCTGGTAAAGGTGTCGCCCCCGAAGTTGGCAACACCCTGTTGCTCGCCGAGATACCTTTCGGTACTCTCATTCACAACATCGAGCTCCGTCCCGGTCAGGGCGCCAAGATGGTGCGTTCTGCTGGTGCTTATGCACAGCTTATGTCTCGTGATGACAAGTATGCTATCATCAAGATGCCCAGCGGCGAGATGCGCATGATCCTTCAGGCATGCCGTGCTACCGTTGGTATCGTCAGCAACCCCGAGCACAACCTTGAAGTCGGTGGTAAGGCTGGTCGCAACCGTCACCTCGGTCGTCGTCCTCGCAACCGCGGCGTTGTCATGAACCCCGTTGACCATCCGATGGGCGGTGGTGAAGGCCGTCAGACCGGCGGACATCCTCGTTCGCGCAAGGGTATCCCGGCTAAGGGCTACAAGACTCGTGCTCCCAAGAAGCAGTCGAGCAAGTACATCGTCGAAAGAAGAAAGAAGTAACTCAGTAAAAAGAAGAAACAATGAGTCGTTCATTAAAGA
>JAEEGL011813214.1_pt1 | contig 26374 bp, 23 predicted proteins | sample 9134231 | NCBI WGS metagenome assembly JAEEGL01 (sample SAMN16246548, study PRJNA631951) | gut metagenome | biome: gut microbiome; feature: rumen; material: fiber-attached | host: Bos | place: Iran: Karaj | collected 2018-10
GACAAACTTGTCAAGAAGATACAGAAAGAACTCAACGCAAGACCAAGAAAAAAACTCAATTTCAGTACACCTGTCCGTGAGTTCTACAAACATTTTTCTTAACTTTGTCACATAATATGCATTTGCTTGTTGACTCTACAGCTGCAAGTAAAAAACAGCAAAAATCGAGAATAGTCGGAAAAAAATATGCAAAGTTCTTTGTCATTAAAGAAATTTGTAGTACCTTTGCCGCGCTTTTCGCAATCTCTGGCAAGAAGTTTAGGCGTGAGTCTATTAGAGTGGCTTGTGAATATTGCGAAGTGTGATTAAAAAACATTTAAGAAATTTCTTTTACAATGGACTTAATTAAAGTTGCAGAACAAGCATTTGCTACAGGCAAGGAGTTGCCCGATTTTCTTCCAGGCGACACAATCACAGTAGCTTATCGCATTAAAGAGGGTAACAAAGAGCGTATTCAGCAGTACCGTGGCGTTGTCATCAAGATCAACGGCGAGGGTGCAAAGAAGCGTTTTACCGTTCGCAAGATTAGCGACGGCATTGGTGTAGAGCGTATCTTCCCAATGGAGAGCCCCTTCATCGATAGCATTGCTATCAACAAGTACGGTCGCGTTCGCCGCGCCAAGCTTTATTACCTTCGTGGTCTCACCGGTAAGAAAGCTCGCATCAAAGAGCGCCGTTTCGTTAAGAAGGATGCTGCTAAATAAGCATTTCCTTAAGTTGACGATTAAAGAATCAAAAACCGTGGCAGTTGCAACTCGCCGCGGTTTTTTGTTTTTTATGGTGTTTTTTGTTTGAATGTTTAAATTATTTGACTACCTTTGCGAAAAATAATCACAACAAAATACGTTAACTAATCACTAATATTTATGAGACGATCAATGGATTACAAGCCCTTTATGGCGATGATGGTTATTTTGCTGCTCTCGTGTTTTGCATCAAATGCCGTAGCGCAAAGTGGCGACGATGTAAGTTACCAAAAATATCCTTTTTTTAGCACTCTCAAAAACGCTAAAGATGGCACACTAAAGCTTGTAATTAAAAGTGAAAAAGATTTGGAACGCGTATTTGGCCCCTCTGGATTTATTGGCCCCACGCCCAGGATAGATTTTGAGACCAGTTTCATTATCGCAGTAGTAGTGCCTGAGAATATTGCTCAGGCTACAATTGAGCCTGTATCGCTTAAGCGCAATGGCAATAAATTGGTGTTCTCTTATTGCATCGACCCGGTGAAAAAGACAAATGAGTCGCGCAGGTCTTATACTGCGATAATCGTTGACCGCAGTCAACCTATGAAGGTTGACTTCCAAGAGGTTTCCAAGAATGGCGCTCCGCAGAATCTCCCCAATGATGTCAAAGCCCTGCGCAAGCAGGTGGAATATCTCACGTCGGAGAATGAGGAGTTGAAGAAAAATGTGCAAGGACTTCTCGAAGAGAATCAGAAACTAGAAGCTCAGCGTTTATATTATATCAATACACTCAAGGAACTTGAGGCGGAGATTGATAATTTGAAAAAGCATATTCGTCATTAATAAAATTAATAATTAACATAAATGAAGAAAGTTGTATATTTTTTGACGCTTGCTGTTGCAATGTCATTAATGGCATGCAATTCAGGAAATGGCGCTTCATCTAAAAGCTCTGATGGTGAAATGATTGTGACTGAAACATCGGCTGCTAGTGTTGGTGAAGTTGCTGCCTCTGCTCAGGACGTAGAAATGGCGACTCCCGAAGCCGCTGCTATGCCAAGCAATGGTAACGCTAGTGCAAATACCGCCCCCCAGCAGCCCCCAAAGGCTTCACCATTTAGTGCCGAGGATGCTGTAAAATACAAGGAAGGGATAAAGCTGGTAAAAGAGTATAGTGATGAACTGAATAAATGCGTTGATGCAAAAATGAATGGCGGAGCTATCGATGATGCCGCTAAACAGCGCATCACTGAGATTCAGAACAAACTTACCGAACTTGAGAAGGCTGGAAAGATGAATAAACAGCTTATTGAACTCAAAAAGGTGAGTGACGATGTTTATAAGAAAGTATTAGCAAAATAAATTTTTTCTATTAACAAATAAAACTAGACTATTATGGCAGACGGAATTTTAGACAAAGCAAAAGATTTTGTTCAGGACAAAGCAGGTGATTTGTTGAAAAACCCAGAGGAGATTAAGAAGAAAGTAACTGAGGTTGGCCAAAAGATAGCTCCCGATTCACTCGATCCAAAAGTGGAGGAAGTGGTTGACAAAGCAGTAGATTTCTTAACCGACAAACTCGCCAAGAAAGACGACGCCGAGAAGAAATAACTAGGCATAAAATCGTGTTCTTGATTTCTTTTTGCTGCCGGGCTTGAAAGCTCGGATAGATAATTGTGCACCTTAAAGTTGACGGCTTAAGGTGCATATTTTTTCTATAATTGAATTTTCGTCAAAAAAATGTAAAAAAAATTGCGCTTATTTCTTTGTATTGCGCATATTTTAATGTATATTTGCAGTCCACATTTTATACCTATTAAGAACAGAAAAGAGTTAAAGGCCTATAATATAATGGGAAAGAGAGCATTATTGATGATTTTAGACGGTTGGGGAATTGGCGATAAGACCAAGAGCGATGCCATTTTCTCGACTCCAACTCCATATTGGGACTACTTGTTGGCTACATATCCTCACAGTCAGCTTCAGGCTAGCGGCGAGAATGTGGGTCTGCCCGACGGTCAGATGGGAAACAGCGAGGTGGGTCACCTGAACATTGGAGGTGGAAGGGTCGTATATCAAGACCTCGTGAAAATCAACAAGGCTATTCGTGACAAGTCGATATTGACCAACCCCGAGATAGTAAATGCTTTTGGCTATGCCAAAGAGACAGGCAAAGCAATCCACTTTATGGGTCTAACTAGCAACGGTGGAGTTCACAGTTCACTGGAGCATCTGTTCGCGTTGTGCGACATTGCAAAGCAGTATGAGCTTAGCGAGGTCTTTATTCACTGCTTTATGGACGGTCGTGATACAGACCCCGAGAGCGGCAAGGGTTTTGTGGCTCAGCTCGAGGAACATTGCGCTCAGAGCGCAGGTGTGGTGGCAACAGTCACAGGTCGTTACTATGCCATGGACCGCGACAAGCGCTGGGAGCGCATCAAGCTTGCCTACGACCAGCTCGTACATGGCGAGGGTCGCAAGAGCGACAACATGGTACAGGCCATTCAGGAGAGTTATGACGAAGGCGTGACCGATGAGTTCATCAAGCCTATCGTCAACACCACAGTTGATGGCCGCATAAAGGATGGTGACGTGGTGATTTTCTTCAACTTCCGCAACGACCGCGCCAAGGAGCTTACCATTGTCCTTACTCAGCAGGATATGCCTGATCAGGGGATGACCACGATACCCAATTTGCAGTATTATTGCATGACTCCTTACGACGCTTCGTTCACTGGCGTTCACATCCTCTTTAAGAAAGATAATGTGGATAATACACTAGCCGAATACTTGTCATCGCAAGGAAAGAAGCAACTGCACATTGCCGAGACCGAGAAATATGCTCATGTCACTTTCTTCTTCAACGGCGGACGTGAGACACCCTTTGAGGGCGAGGACCGCATCCTTGTGCCTTCACCCAAAGTTGCCACATACGACCTCAAGCCCGAGATGAGTGCACCCGAAGTGAGAGACAAGCTCGTTGAGGCGATAGGGGAGAGGAAGTATGATTTCATCGTGGTGAACTATGCCAATGGTGACATGGTGGGACACACTGGCGTATATCCCGCCATCGTTAAGGCAGTAGAGACAATTGACGTGTGTGTGCGCGACACTGTGGAGGCTGCACGTGCGGCAGGCTATGAGGTGATTATCATCGCCGACCATGGCAACTGCGACCATGCCATTAATGAGGACGGCACGCCAAACACCGCTCACTCGCTGAACCCAGTGCCTTGCATCTATGTCACCGACAATAAGGAAGCAAAGGTCGCTGAAGGACGCCTTGCCGACGTGGCACCATCAATTCTCCAGATTATGGGACTTGAGCAGCCCGCCGAGATGACAGGAACAGGGCTGATTAAGTGTTAAGTTGTAAGTGTTAAGAGTTAAGTAAAGCCGCATTGCGGCTGTGAAGATAAAAATAACAAAACGAAATATATCATTAAATACACAACACATTTTTTTCATTTCATATACTCGTTTTACTATGATGGCTCGACGCAGTGAATGCATCGAGTCATCTCTTTTACACAGTGCGGTTCAGCCATCAACAGCTGAACCGCATAATTTGTTTTGCACAACCGCAAGTCTTCGACTTGACTTAAAAACTAACTAATTATCACTTAAAGCTCAATCGCGTCTTTCACTTTGTCGGGGAGGAGAGCGAAGTCGATTACCTCCTTGATGGTGTTGACGAAGTGGAAGGTGAGTCCTTTGAGGTAGATGTCGTTGATTTCGTCAATGTCTTTCTTGTTGTCGCGGCACAGAATGATGTCGGTGATGCCTGCGCGCTTGGCAGCGAGGATTTTCTCTTTGATGCCGCCCACTGGCAGCACCTTGCCACGCAGGGTGATTTCGCCTGTCATCGCCACATGGTCACGCACTTTGCGCTGGGTGAACGATGAAACCAGCGATGTCACCATTGTCACGCCTGCCGATGGGCCGTCTTTAGGGATGGCGCCCTCGGGCACGTGCACATGGACGTTGTATTTATCGAAGAGTTCGTAGTCGATGTTAAAGAGCTGACTGTGGCTCTTGAGATATTGCAGCGCAATCATTGCGCTCTCCTTCATCACGTCGCCTAGGTTGCCAGTGAGGGTGAGTTTTTCGCCCTTGCCACGCGACAGTGCGCTCTCAATGAATAGAATCTCGCCACCCACGGCAGTCCATGCCAGACCTGTTACCACTCCAGCAAACTCGTTGCCCTCGTAGCGGTCGCTGTTGAAATCACGGGCTCCGAGAAACTCCTTCAGACTCTCCACGTCGATGCTCTTGGGATATTCGTCGCCGCTTGCTTTCTTGCGTGCCACCTTGCGCAGCACCTTGGCAATCTTCTTCTCAAGTTCACGCACACCGCTCTCGCGTGTGTAACCGTCAATTATTTCGGTGATAGTTGCCTTGGGGAAGGTGATTTCTTTCTTCTCAAAACCGTTCTCTTGCAGCTGCTTGGGCACAAGGTGCTTGCGTGCAATCTCGATTTTCTCCTCTGGGATATAGCTGTTGATTTCAATCACCTCCATGCGGTCAAGCAAGGGTTTTGAAATAGTGCCAAGGTTGTTGGCGGTTGCGATAAACAGCACCTTTGAGAGGTCGTAATCTACGTCAAGGTAATTGTCGTGGAAGTGGCCGTTCTGTTCTGGGTCGAGCACCTCTAACAGTGCCGATGCAGGGTCTCCTTTGAAGTCCTGCCCCACTTTGTCGATTTCGTCGAGCACAATCACCGGGTTGCAGCTGTTGCACTTCATCATCGCCTCGACTATGCGGCCTGGCATAGCGCCAATGTAGGTGCGGCGGTGACCGCGAATCTCTGCCTCGTCGTGCAAACCGCCCAGCGAGATGCGCTCATACTTGCGATGCAGTGCCTCGGCGATGGAGCGTCCAAGTGATGTCTTGCCCACACCCGGAGGACCATAAAGGCAGATGATAGGTGCCTTGAGGTCGCCACGTAACTTGAGTACCGAGAGATGCTCGAGGATGCGGTCTTTCACGTTCTCCAGCCCATAGTGGTCGCAGTTGAGCTTTGCTTCCACCTTCTTGAGGTTGAAGTTGTCGGTGGTATATTCGTTCCACGGCAGGTTAAGCATGGTGTCGAGGTAGGCATATTGCGTAGAGTAGTCGGGTGACTGAGGGTTGAGGCGCTCAAGTTTCTTGAGTTCCTTCTCAAAGTGCTTTTGAGTGCTCTCGTCCCACTTTTTCTCTTTGGCACGGTTCTCGAGTTCGGGGATATCGTCGTCGTTAGTGCCAAGCTCCTCCTGAATGGTGCGTATCTGTTGCTGCAGGAAGTGCTCGCGCTGCTGCTGCGAGAGGTCTTCACGTGTGCGCAGTTGTATGCTCGCTTTCAGGTCGATGAGCTGCGCCTCTTTACTCAGAATGCCAAAGAGGTGATAAGCGCGCTTCTTGATGTCACTCTCCTGGAGCAACATCTGTTTGTCGCGGGCCTCAAAGGGGATGTTTGTGGCGAGGAAGTGCATCAAATAGACTGGATCGTCGATGTTGGTGATGGCAAATTTCATCTCTTTGCCAGCGTCGCCCATCTTGTTGAGCATGTCGTAGGTCAACTCCTTGATAGAACTGATTATGGCCTCAAACTCGCCGTCGTTCTTCTTAGGCAATTTTTCGTTGAAGAGCGAGATGTTGCCACGCATGTAGGGTTCGCGTGTGGTGATTTCCTCCAGCACGAAGCTCGAGCGGCCGTGCAGAATCACATTGGTGGAGTCATCGGGCAGTTTAAGCACTTTGATAACCTCGGCAACGGTGCCCACTGGGTAAAGGTCGTTTTTGTCGGGATCGTCAACGTCGCTGTCAATTTGGCAAACTACTGCCAAAGGTTCACCTGTGCGCTGTGAGTCTTTAATGGCGTTGAGAGACTTGGTTCGGCCCACCATCACTGGCATTGTCATGCCTGGAAACAGCACCATATTGCGCAGGGCAAGTACTGGCACGTCTTTCAACTCCTTTTCTTTCAGAAGTTTATCGTCGCTGTTGGCATGTATTTCGGCAAAGATGGGAATTGCGTGTGCGCCACCATCGTTCATCTCGTAATCTATATCTTTATTAAAATCTATCATATCATTTTGTGTGTTTTGGGGTGCAAAATTACTCAAAATAATTCTATAAGCAAAACTAGTGCCAGTTGTCATTTATTTGTGCCCGCTGATAGGGGAAATTAAAAACAACAGAATAATCGGAATGTTCTAACCTGTTTAAAAAATCATATTCATCAGAAAAATCAGTTGTTTATTCAAATGAACAATGCATTATGGGCGAACGCTATCCAGCTGGCGCAAGATAAAGACGACCAAAGCACGTTTTGATGCTTGAATTTTTGTTTTTTGAAAAAGTACTCGATTTGTTTTGTTATTATTACTAAAATTAAGTATTTTTGCGATTATATTAAAAAATGCTGATATGGGAAAGAAATTGTTATTATTGATAGTCATTTTTGTGATAGTGACGACTCATGCTTGGGCTGGCGAAGGACTCGATTTCGCTTTTCCCAAGCAAGTGAGTGCCGAGGCGATGACTCAGCTTGACAAAGCGTTGAAAAGTGGTGACGGCAATGCTGTAGTGGATGCGATGATATGCTATTCGCTTGCCGAAAGTAGTATCAGCAGGCAGAGCATCGACACCATCATGCCACGCATCGAGCAACTCGCGGCTAAAGAGAAGCGCGCCGACATCAAGGCGCTGCTCTACTGCCTTGAAGCTAAGGTGCTGAGACGGTACCGCGACAAATATCACGCTCCCACGCAAGTGCTTGACACCCTTCCCGAGCGCTACGAGCTGTGGAGTAGTGGTCAGATACATGACAAGATAGACCAGCTGGTGCGCCTGTCGATCAAAGATGAGCAATCGCTGCTGGCAAAGCCGTTGAGCAACTATGCGGGTCTTATCAGCGAAGACTCGCAGGGAATTTTCCCCTCGCTTTATCACTTTCTTGCCCTCGAGGGATATGTGATGACTGGCGATGACGAACTTCTCATGAGTCTGCTTTCCCACTGTGAGCCAGGCAGCGACATCCATTTTGAGGTGATAAGAAGATCCTTGTCCTCGCCAGTGCATGTAGTGATTACTAATGCCACTAGTCGTGCCTATGTGGCCCTGGGCTACATAGAGAAGTATATCGACCGGGAGGGTGTGGGTGTGCTTTTCTCATATATTCCATCGGTTGACTCGAGCAGCAAGGCTATGTCGCTATGCGAAGATTATGTGGCGCGTTTCCCCAATAGCCGTTATGCCCCCGTGGCTACCAACCTGCTCAACAAGGCGCGAGCTAAAAGTGTAGTTCTTGGCTCATGTAATGAATGTTCCACTCACGACTCTATTGAGGTGATGATTAGAGCCAAGAATATCGACACATTAACTATTTCTCTCTATCGTGTTGACGACTACTTTGATTACAGCAAGTCAAGATATTACAAAATGAGCGATTTGACGCTGGTTGACAGGATGGAAGACATCTTGGTCAGGAATGAAGACGGAAAAGATTATATGCGGGTATATTTCCCGCCGCTTACTTACGGCCGTTATATTCTCGTTCCATCCTACAAGAACGATTATGGCATCATTGTCAACTATGATTTCACAAGCGGTATTCCTAATCCTTTTTTTGTCCATGACCTAATGCTGATGAGCTTTGCCAACAGGGAAGCCCGGGTCAAGGAATTTATTGCTGTGGATATGACCACTGGTGCCCCAGTAGAAGGGGCAACGGTGAGCAACAAAGACTGGAGTGGCGTCACCAACCGCGACGGTCTTGCCATCCTCCACAATTTTACCAGCAAGAACAGCAAGAGCCACTATTATCATGTAGAAAAAGGCGACGACAAGTGGAATAGAGATTTTTACACTTTTTTCTACGACAGCCAAGAGGACACTGTTGTTAAAGCCAATATTTATACCGACTTGGCAATCTATCGTCCTGGCGAGCAGGTGAATTTTGTGGGTGTGGTATATGCCATCGGCGAGAGCTATAGGGGGCTGCTGACAAATGAAAACGTGAGATGTGAACTCCGTGACCCTAATGGTCAATTGGTTGACTCATTGTCGCTGGTGACTGATAGCTGGGGTAGGGTAGCAGGCAATTTCTCGTTGCCAGTGGATAAGATGAATGGCACATGTGTCATCACATTCTTGGTTGATGACGACGAGGTGGGACAAAGGCGCATAGAGATGAGCGAATATAAGATTCCCACGTTCTCGCTCTTGCTTGATGAGTCTCGTCGCTATAACCTGGGCGAGGATGTGGAGATAAGCGGAACGGTGACAAGCTACAGTGGAATGCCTATAGCAAATGCCATGGTTCATATTGAGGTGGAAAGCCCAATGTGGCATGAAAATGATGAGGATGAGGTAGCGATGCCCGATACTATAGTTACCACCGATGCCACTGGCCGTTTCGTGCTGGTGCTTCCTGCCGAGTTGATTTTGCGTGACACCAAAGATCAAGACCAGGACTATTTCTATTATAACGAGATAGTGCGTTACAGCTATCATGTGGAAGTCGCTAACGACCAGGGAGAGACTCACTCGAGCCGGGATTATGTGGAAATTGTGCTCAGAGAAACATCGGCAAAGGCTAGGGCTACTGATGCCAAGATTTTGCTTGACGGCACGCTGGCCGATGCTCCCATAGTGGTCTATGGCAGCAAGAACGAAGTCGTGACAATTAATTACAAAATTAAGGACATGAAGCGTGGCATAGAGCAGCACAGCGGCAGCCTAAAGAGCGACAATCTGAAAGTGGATTGGAGCGGTGTGCCGTCGGGGCTTTATGAGCTGGAGGTGTGGGCCGATGCCGACACCACTCACAGCACTGGCCAGCTGCTGCTATATCGCTTGAGCGACAAGGTGTGCCATCTTGAAAATGAGTCGTTATGGGTTGTCCCTGGCAGTAGTGTGGTGACCAGGAAGGGCAAGGGCGAGGTGCTGATAGGCACTTCGGTTGATGAGTCTCACATCTATTATGTTGCCACAACGCGCAATCGCATTATTTCTCGTGGCTGGCTACACTACAAGCCTGGCATCCATAAGTTTGCCATAAACATGCCCAAAGATGCTAACGAGAGCGTGACAGTGCATTTCTATAATGTTTATCACAAATACTCTACCAACGACGATGTGCGTTTTCAGAGCATTGTGCCGCCATCGGAGTTGAACATAAAGATTGAGAGTTTCCGCGACCGTCTGGTTCCAGGCGAGGATGAGCAGTGGAAGTTTACTGTTCTCGACAACAAGGACAAATTGCAGAAAGCGGCATTCATGCTGGAGATGGTTGACAAAGCCATTTATGATTTAAAATACAATTCCTGGTTCTCTCATTTCTCGCATTGGGACACTGATGTTATTGACTATAGTCCTCAAATTATTTATCATGGTCAAGCATTGAGGACTTATGGACCAAGTTGGCACCGGCCTTATTTGGAGGTGAAAAGTATGAATCTCCCAGAATTGAACACTTATCACAGAGATTGGTTCACTTTGACCAAAGGTTTTCAAGACCAGGACTTGGCGTTGAGCGCAACCAAAGTGGCAAGCAGCGACAGCACCGGGTGCCAGGTGACAGGTGTTGTGTATTGTGATACCGACTACGAGCCTGTTATAGGAGCGCAAGTGTATGAAAAAGATAGATTGACCCGCGGTGTGGCTACCGACTTTGATGGCAAGTTCACTATTACCGTGCCGTCCAGCAATAGCGTGATATTAATTAGATATATTGGTTTTAAGGATTATGAATTCAAGCCATCGGAACTGCCACAGGTGATTGTGCTTGAAGGAGATGGACAACGCCTTGAAGAAGTGGTTGTGGCTGGATATGCCAATGTGGATAAGAGATTATATACAGCTGTCGATGTCTCTCGCGCCCTTGAGGGGCGTGCTGCTGGCGTGAGCGTGTCAACCGATGAAGACGTTGAGATGAAACAGATGCTGGTTGGGGCTGTTTCTACAGTGCGTGTGCGTGGTGCAACATCTGTCGATGGCGCCACAAGGCCTCTATGGGTGGTTGATGGAGTTATTGTTGAGGACAACGTTGAGCTCGATGCCGATGCCCTATCCAGTGGCGATGCCACCACACTTATTGCCAGTGCTCTCAAGGGTATTAATGTTAATGATATTGAGAATTTTAAAGTCCTCAAAGATGGCGCTGCTACCTCAATCTATGGTGCTCGTGCTATGGCGGGAGTGATTGTTGTCAACACCAAGAGCAAGCAGTATGCCCGCGACAAGATGATGACGCAGGTCAAGGCTCGTGAGCCAGGAGTTAAGACGGCTTTGTGGAAGCCGATGCTTGTCACCAGCGATGACGGTAGGGTAGTGGTGGAATTCACGGCTCCCGAGAACAACTCTACTTGGGTGGTTAAAGCCATTGCTTACAATAAGGACCTTATCACGGGTAATTTCTCGGGCAATGTGATAACGAGCCGTCCTCTCATGGTCAAGCCCATAGCTCCACGTTTCTTGCGTCATGGCGACAAAGTCACACTCAAGGCTCAGGTGCAGAACGATGACGACAACGAGGCCATGGTGGATGCTGTGGTTGAGATGTTTGACGTGCGCACTAACGCTGTCCTTCACTCGTCGAGCAGCCAGTTCGCGCTCTCTCCAAAGCAGACCCGCAATGTCGAGGTCACCTGGACGGTGCCCGACACTTTGGCACTGGTGGGCATGCGCGTGAAGGCTGCCACCGAGCGGTGGGGCGATGGCGAGCAGATGGTGATACCAGTGCTTGAGGCGGCCTCGCCCGTGATAGAGTCACAGCCTTTCTTCATCAACCCTGGTGAGGAAAGGGCTATTACCGTGCCGTCTTATCCACATAATGCTCGTGTCACGCTTGAGACTTGCGAGAACCCGTTGTGGTATGCAGTGATGGCGCTGCCCACTCTCTACAGCGATAACGACAAGGTTGCCAGCTGTGTGGCTCATAGCCTCTATGCCCAGACTGTGGCGAGAGAATTGACGACTGGCAGCCTCGAGATAGCCAGTGCCATCCGCTCTTGGCAGGGCGACACTGCTGTGGTGTCGATGCTGCAGCAGAACCCTTCGCTCAAGATTGGAGACCTCATGGCGTCGCCCTTCGTCAGCGCCGCTCAGCGCGAGACGTTGCGCATGCGTCAGCTTTGCAGCCTGCTCGACTCCACCAAGATGGCAAGTGAGCACAAGCGTCTAGTCAAGGCGCTTGGCAACCTGCAGCAGAGCGATGGTGGCTGGGCGTGGTTCAGTTATCCTGGCTGCGAGTCCTCGCTTTACACCACGCTTGAAGTGCTCGAGCTCATAGGAGAGCTGCAGATGATTGCCTGTGGCGGCATCGATAAAGACCTCGATGTAATGGTTGAGAGGGCTGTGCTATATTGCGACAGCGTGATGGCTGGCAGGTTCACTAAGGGCGAAGCGATTGATTATATGGGCTATGCCTACGTGCGCTCGATGTTCCCCAGTGTAAGAATGGACAAAAAAAGCAAGGCTATGCATGACCGTTGCATGAAAGAGGTTGTGGCTAAGTGGAAAAAACGCTCGCTCATCGACCGTGCTCGTGCCGCTATCGTCCTCTATCGCGACGGCAAGAGCGATGAGGCACGCAAGATAGCGCAATCGCTGCGGGAATTTGCGGTTATCGACCAGCAGGGAATGCATTGGGACAACCTGCAAGAGGGTAGTGCTGCTTTCTATGATAAAGTGACGCTCACCGCCACAGTTCTAGAGGCACTGGCACTTGTTGACCCTCGCGAGGATGAGATATCTCAAGTACACAAGTGGATGCTGTTGATGAAGCAGAGCAATGATTGGGGCTCGAGCAGCCTTGCCGCTCATGCTATTTATGCGCTGCTCACGATCGATGGAGGAAATACGTGGCTGACTGATTCACTTGGTTATTCGGTGAGGGAGATCGCATCGGGCGAGACCGTTAGTTTTGCCAAGAAAACCCATCCGCAATGGGGAGCGATATACTCGGCTTACAATGCTCAAATGGCTGATGTTAAAGCCTTCCATACTGATGACTTATCTGTCACTAAGAATTTTATGCGCTATAATACGGATGGTAAACTAGAGCCATTCACATCCCTCAACGTTGGAGACAAGGTTCAGGTGCGTATCACTCTTGATGCACGCAAGGACTTGGACTATATCACCGTGACCGACGAGCGCGCTGCGTGCTTCGAGCCTGTTGACAAGATTTCTGGCTACAAATGGGGCGAGGGTGTATTTTACTATAACGAGGTGAAAGACAGCAAGACAAACCTCTTTGTCACGAGTTTGCGAAAAGGCGTACACACAATAACCTACGACGTGATGGTGACCAATATTGGCACATTTGCCAGTGGCATCGCCTCGGCGCAGTGCCAATATTCACCACAAGTAACGGCTCACACCGCAGCAACAGTAATTGAGGTTAAATAGTGACAAAATGTTAGTTGTCTATAATCTAGTTAAAGAATTATTGTTATATTTGCAGGATAGAAATACTTAAGGAACTAAAACCATAATTATATGAGCAAATTAAATCCTAAATTAGAATTAGAGAAACAGCTTGGGAAGCAAATTTATAATGCATTGCAAGGCGAGATAGTGGAAGAGGTACTTCGTAAGACCAAGACTTCGAGTCGCGATGCCTATTGGCGCAGCAGCATGGAGGGACATAGTCTTAGGGTGCAGAAAGAACTCTTGCCCGACTTTTATGAGCTATGCCAGGATGTGAAGAAGAAACTTAAAGTAAAGGAAGAAGTCGATTTCTACATCACAGGCGATAGCGATGTCAACGCTTTCTCGTTGGCTGCCGAAGATGAAGGCGAGCACCACATCGTGAATGTGAACTCGGCGCTGTTCGACTTGATGAGCACCGATGAGCTGCGATTTGTCATTGGCCATGAGCTGGGGCACTTGATCAACAAAGATACAGCACTGGCAAGGCTCATCAACTTTGTGTTTCCACCCGAGGCGGCAGTGCCTGTGACGTTGCAGTACAAGATACGCCTGCATGAGCAACTTGCCGAACTCGTCGCCGACCGCTATGGCTACATGGCAACCGAGAACCTGGGTGTGTGTGTGACGGCGTTCTTCAAGATGGCGTCGGGTCTAGACTTGGAAAAGATGAACGTGAGCATTGATGCCCTGATTGCCGATAACAACCGGCGCCTTGAATACTTCTTGAAAGACAAGGGCATAAGCCGCTCGTCGCATCCTGTTAACCCCATCAGGGTGCAGGCTCTCAACCTGTTTGCCACTTGCCAGTCGCAAGAAGAGCTTCACAAAGGCATGGACGAGCTCATCTCCATCCTTCTTAAAGTGGGCGACAGCGAGCTTGATGAATATATGGCACGTTTCATCGCTTCGGCAGGACTCATTGTGGCCAGCAGCGACAAGAGAGTGAAAGAAGACGAGGTGAACCAAATCATCGAGATGCTTGCCCGCCTCAAGATATTCCCTCGCAAATACCTGGAAGAGATAGCACAAGGCGATGTGGGCGCAATCTTCAACGACTCGGTGGAGAACATTCTAAAGATTAACCCTGGCATGAGAATGGGACTGCTTGAGTATATGATTCATATTGCTCTGAGCGACAAAGTGATAGCACGCAATGAGGTTGAACTATTGTATAATTTTGGCGCGAGCATATCTCTTAGCGAGATTGAAGTGGCGTCGGCGATTGCCGAATCAATCCAGCGCAACTATATGCCCAGCCTGGAGTCGATTTGCTAACTCACCACTTCGCACATAACATTTAATTTTTTACACTTATTACTTATCTCTCAACTATCCCCTCAAAACTGCGTTAAGCGCGTTTTCAATAAAAAAGATTAAAAACGCCGTTATATTTTGCTGTTTCGGGAAAAAGTAGTAATTTAGTGCACTAATTCAAATCTTGCCCTAGAGAGGGTATAAATATTGCAAAAATTAGAATACACATAACATAAACAACAAATTTAAATATCAAATGAAAACCAAACATTTGCTACTTGGCGATGAGGCCTTGGCACTTGGCGCACTGCATGCCGGATTGAGCGGCGTGTGGGCTTATCCTGGTACCCCATCGACCGAGATTACAGAGTTTATTCAAAAGAGCGAGCAAGGCCGCGCTGGCAGCGTGCATTGCCGTTGGAGTGCTAACGAGAAGACTGCTATGGAGGAGGCTTTGGGCATGAGTTATGCTGGCAAGCGCGCTATGGTGTGCATGAAGCATGTGGGCATGAACGTGTGTGCCGATGCCTTTGTCAACAGTGCCGTGACAGGTGCTAATGGCGGTCTGGTGATTGTCGCTTGCGATGACCCCTCGATGCACTCATCGCAGAACGAGCAGGACTCTCGCTTCTATGCCGACTTCGCTATGATGCCATGCTTCGAGCCCTCTTCTCAACAAGAGGCCTACGAGATGGTGCGTTGCGCGTTTGACTACAGCGAGAAGAACCGCATCCCAGTGCTGATGCGCCTCACTACCCGTATGGCTCACTCTCGCGCTATCGTTGAGACCAGCGAGCAACTCAATCAAAACGAGATTCACTTCCCTAAGAATCCTCGTCAGTGGGTTACTCTGCCAGTGAACGCCCGCATGCGCAACGATCAGCTCGTGAAAGACATCCTCGCATTTGAGGAAGACGCTTGCACCATGGGTCAGAACCAGTATATTGATGGTCCTGACAACTCGATGGGTATCATCACTTGTGGTATCGCCTACAACTACCTCATGGAGAACTATCCCGACGGATGCCCATTTCCAGTGCTCAAACTTACTCAATACCCATTGCCCAAGAAGATGGTGCGCAAGATGGCTGCTGAGTGCAAGAGCATCATGGTTGTGGAAGAAGGCCAACCACTGGTTGAGAAACTGCTTCGTGGCGTGCTCGAACTGCCAATAGAGGTTAAAGGTCGTCTTGATGGCACATTGCCACGCACAGGCGAGCTTAACCCCGACGTGCTGCGTACAGCTCTTGGTATGGCTCCACTTGAGGCTCATGCTGCCGCAACTGTCACCGTGCCCCGTCCACCAGCATTGTGCCAGGGCTGCGGTCACCGCGACTTCTATACTGCACTCAACAATGTGCTCAAGAACTATGAGACCGCTCGCGTCTTTGCCGACATCGGTTGCTACACTCTCGGCTGGTTGGCTCCATTCCATGCCTTCCAGACCTGTGTGGAGATGGGTGCTTCGCTCACCATGTCGATTGGCGCCGCTAACGCCGGCGTACATCCTTCGGTTGCTGTGATTGGCGACTCAACCTTCACTCACAGCGGCATGACAGGCTTGCTCGACGCAGTTAACGAGAAAGCCAACATCACCCTGTGCATCAGCGATAACCTTACTACCGGTATGACAGGTGGACAAGACTCGGCCGGCACTGGTCGCCTTGAGCAGATTTGCTACGGCGTGGGTGTTGATCCAGCACACGTGCGTGTGATTGTTCCTCTTCCCAAGAACTATCCCGATATGGAGAAGGTGATTGACGAGGAAATCAACTACAAGGGTGTTTCTGTGATTATCGCTCGTCGCGAGTGCATACAGACCGCTAAGCGTCATGCAAAGGGTAAAGCAAAATGATTCTATCCACATCTAACAAATAAAATTCTCAAATCATGAAACAAGATATAATTCTTTGCGGTGTGGGCGGACAAGGAATCCTCTCCATTGCTACTATCATAGGTTGGGCTGCCCTGAAAGAGGGTATCTACTTGAAACAAGCCGAGGTGCATGGCATGAGCCAGCGTGGTGGCGACGTGCAGAGCAATCTGCGTCTGTCCGACGCTCCTATCAGCAGCGACCTCATCGCTCATGGTGCTTGCGACCTCATCATCTCGCTCGAGCCAATGGAGGCTCTGCGCTATGTGCAGTATCTCAACCCCAATGGATGGGTTATCACTAATACTACTCCTTTTGTCAACATTCCTAACTATCCTGAAATGGAGGCCGTGAATGCTGAGCTCAAGAAGCAGGGCAACGTCATTATGATCGATGTTGACGCTATTGCTAAGGAAGTGAAATCGCCACGCAGCGCCAACATGGTGCTTCTGGGCGCCGCCGCTTCGGTTCTTGAGATGCTTAAACCCGAGCAGCTGCTTGAGGGCATCACCAATGTCTTCGCCAGCAAGGGCGATGCAATAGTAGAAACCAACATTGCCGCCTTCAAGGCTGGTTATGAGTTTGCACAAAAAAATAAATAACTAGAGGACGAGGGGAGAAGATCCCCTCTCTAAACTCTTCCCCCTTCCTCTAACCTATAAACTATAAAACAACTATGAGTTTTCCTTTAAAACAACAAGTTCTAAACGATATCATGGCCGAGCGCGACCTTACCGACGTGTCGAGGACCACTATTCGCCAGTGTGCAGCCATCGCAGCCGAAATGGAAAAAGCGGCAGGCGAGAAGTTCTTGCGACTGGAGGTGGGTGTCCCTGGTCTAGCTCCAGGTCAAGTGGGCGTTGAGGCCCAGAAAGCTGCTCTCGACCATGGCATAGCAAGCATTTACCCCGCCATCAGCGGTCTGCCCGAGCTTAAAGAGAATGCCTCAAAATTTATCAAAGCTTTCATAGACGTGGATATAGCCCCCGAGTGCATAGTGCCTACTGTGGGTTCGATGCAGGCTGGCATGAATCTTATGCTAGAGTGCTCACAGCTTGACCCTGTGAAAGACACTATCCTCTATGTGAATCCAGGTTTTGCGCCTCATGTGATGCAAGCTTCGGTGCAAGGCATCAAGCATGAGCAGTTCGACATATATGAGTATCGTGGCGCTAAGCTTCGCGACAAACTCGAGGAATATTGCTCTAAGGGCAACATCGTGGCAATCGTCTATTCTAACCCCAATAACCCATCATGGGTGTGCTTGACCGACGAGGAGTTGCAGATTATTGGCGAAATGGCCAACAAATATGACATGATAGTGCTTGAGGACCATGCCTACCTCTGCATGGACTTCCGTACCGACAAGTCAGTGCCTTTTGAGCCACCTTTCCAGCCTACAGTAGCACGCTACACCGATAACTACGTCTTCATGCTCTCGGGCTCTAAGGTGTTCAGTTATGCTGGCGAGCGCATTGCTGTGGTTGGATTCAGCAACAAGCTCTTCCATCGTGAATATCCCACCTTGCGTAAGCGCTATGGTATTGGCCGCATGGGCGACAACTTCATCTTCACATATTTGTATGTGGCTTCGTCGGGAACTTCTCACTCGGCACAATATGCATTGTCGGCAATGATGAAGGCTGCCGTTGAGGGCAAGTATAAATTCGTCGATGAGGTGCGTGAATATGGTCGTCGTGCCAAGATTACCAAGCAGATTTTCTTGAAACATGGTTTCAATATCATCTATGATAAAGATGGTGACCAAGACCTAGCCGACGGATTTTATTACACCATTGGCTATGAGGGCATGAGCGACTCGCAGCTGCTCAACGACTTGATGCTGTGCGGTATCTCGGCTATCACGCTCAATACCACTGGTAGCAAGCAGCCAGGCATCCGTGCTTGTGTGTCGCAGCTCAACAGCGACTGGCACATCAAGGCTCTTGATGAGCGACTGGGTATCTTTGTAGAACTGCAAAAAAATAAGAAATAATGAATTACATGAGTGCCGACGAGGCGGTTCGCCTTGTCAAGAGTGGAGACCATATCTACTGCATGGGCAGTACGGCGATTCCCGTGGTGCTGCAGAGCGCTCTGGCGCGACGTGCCAGCGAGCTGCGCGATGTGGTAGTGTATTCGGCTTTCAACGTGCCCTACGGCGAATGCCCGTTGTGCAACCTAGAGTATAAGGATTCATTTATTACCAAAAGCCTCTTCCTCAGTGGCGACCAGCGCAAGTGGGTTGCACAGGGCTATGGCGAGGTGATTCCAGCCTTCTTGGGCGAGATTCCTTTCTTGTTCCGCAGCAAGCAGCTGCCTCTCGACGTAACATTCCTTAACTGCTCGCCCCCCGATAAGGATGGCTATTGCAGCTATGGCATGAGCGCCGACTTAGCATTCAGTGCTGTGGAGATGTCAAAGACCATCATTGCGCAAATCAACGACAGTATGCCATACCTGTGTGGCGCTGCCAAGATTCATGAGAGCGAGATTGCTGCTGCAGTACGCTGCGATGAGCCTCCGCTGGCTATGGAGTTTGGAGAATCGACTCCCATCGAGAGTGCGATAGGTGGCTTTATCGCTGCCGAGATTCCTGATGGTGCCACTTTGCAGATTGGCGTGGGCGGTATTCCTAACGCTGTACTTGCTGGTATCAAGAACAATAAGCATCTGGGTCTCCACACCGAGGCGATGACCGATGGCGTGGTGCGATTGATAGAGGAGGGTGTAATTGACAACAGTCTCAAGAAGATTCATCCAGGCAAGAGCGTGGCAAGCCTTGCGCTTGGCTCAAAACGTATGTACGACTTCCTTGACTATAATGAGGATGTGGAGTTCTACGACGTGGCATATACTAACGACCCTCAGATAATCCGTCAGAATCCCAAGCCCATCGCCATCAACAGTGCTATTGAGGTTGACCTCACTGGACAGGTGTGCGCCGACAGCATTGGCACGATGATTTTCTCTAGCGTGGGAGGTCAGCACGACTTTATGTATGGTGCTGCTCTCAATCCCGAGGGCAAGACATTCATAGCATTGCCATCACGCACTGGCAAGGGTAAAAGCAAAATTGTGCCTACTCTCACTCCTGGCGCCGGCGTCGTGACCACTAGGTTCCAGACACAGTATGTCGTTACTGAGCATGGCATTGTTTATCTTCGCAACAAGAGTATGGCAGAGCGCGCAAGAGCACTTATTTCCATCGCTCATCCCGACGACCGAGAGGAACTCGAGCGCGCAGCATATGAGCGCTTTGGATACAGCTTCTTGCGTTACAAGTAAAGAATCTTTTGTACTATAATTTAAGGTGTGGCAGAATTATTAAAATTCTGCCCGCCTTTTTAAAAACACATGGTGGCTTAGCCGAGAAACCAGTTACCAGTTACCAGTTGTCAGTTACCAGTTGTCAGTTGTCAGTTACCAGTTGTCAGTTACCAGTTGTCAGTTATCAGTTACCAGTTGTCAGTTGTCAGTTATCAGTTATCAGTCTCTTTCCTCTATTCTCGTTCCACCCTCCACTCGCCACAGGCGCTAACTTAACAATATCATGAATCCCATTTCCCTACGCCTTCTCAACCAGCAGCTTGTAGCTCAGCAGTTTGACGCCCCTGCTCAAGTGATCAGCCACATGGGCGCGATGCAGGCGCAGGAATATCGTATGATGCGGTGGGCAGTGGAGATGCGCACGCGCAAGCCATCGGAGAAGACATTTAAGCAGGCTTTTGACAGTGGGCGGATAATCCGTCTGCACTTGATGCGTGGCACTTGGCAACTGGTTTCGGCCGAAGACTACTGGGCGATGATAGACCTTTGTGCTCCAAAGGCTATCGCTGTAACTAAGGGCTGGATGAGTAGCAACAAGATTGCTTTCTCCAACGAGGAACTGATGCGCATCAGTGATATTCTCGCTCAGACGGCTGCCGACATGGGAAGTGCAACTAAAGAGGACTTTGTTAGAGCGTTGGAGAAAAAGAACTTACAGATGGATAATCACAGGCTTTCGTACCATATCCGCATGGCAGAGATGTCGGGCACTTTATGCAGTGGTAACCTACTGCCCATGAAAGCCACATATTCCCTTTCAGCCGATAAGGTGAAGCCAAGAGCGAAGATTGATCGTGACGAAGCCTTGATGATTTTCACTCGTAAATATTTTCAGAGCCGCCAACCCGCTACGCTTGAAGATTTTGTGTGGTGGTCAGGACTGAACATTAGCGACTGCCGCAGGGGCATAGAGCTCTTGGGTGATAGCATACGCTTGATGAAATGGAAGGGTAGGGAGTTTTATCTTACAGATAATTGCCGCACTCGCGGCTTCAGAAAGGGTAAATACCTCATGATACCACCATACGATGAGTATCTGATTGGTTATAAAAGTCGCGATATAGTGCTATCGCCCGAACTTAGCCACAAAGCCCATAACAATAGTGGCATTTTTCAGCCAATCATTGCTCATGATGGCATCGTGTGCGGCAACTGGGCTCCTTTCAAGGATAAACTGCATGCTGAGTTCTTCATAGGGAACCACGATACAGATCTACAAGAAGAGTGGTCGAGATACAAGAAGTTCCAGATTAAGTAATATTGTTGATGGCGTTATCGGGCAGTAATTTTATATGGGGATTGCAGAAAAACGTTATTTTTATGCGTTTAATTGTAGGAATTTATGTAATTTTGCATTACTAAACTTAATAAACAAATGAAAAGAATATATCTACTATTTGTGTGCGTGCTGAGTGTTTTGACCATGACAGCTACGCAATTCTCACAGAAGGAGGCAAAACAAGCCGCAGAACAGTTTTTGAAACAAAAGACAGGCAAAGTTGTCTCAATCAAGGCTGCTAAAGTGGTACCCATCAGTAAAACTCAGTCATCGGTTGTTTGCAAGGCAATGGCCGTTAATCTAGGCAATAATGATGGCTTTGCCTACTTTGTGCCAATAGGCACACAGAATGCCGCCGACCAGCTCACGATAAAATTAAATATCGGCACAACAGGCATCAGTGAGATTTATGACAGTGCGGCAAACACCTTGCAAGGTCCTTACTATAACCTCAACGGGCAGCAAGTGTCAAAGCCTGGCAAGGGAATATACATTGTCAACGGAAAGAAGGTGATATTCAAGTAATCGACATTCATATGCTTAAATGTTATTAAAGAGTGCGCCATGGTTCGTTTGTGGCGCATTTCTCTTAAGAACAAATTTTTTTCTTTATAAATATACGAATTATGTATAAATGTAGTATATTTGTCGCCATGAATTATTCTAACCATTAAATTGTGATATTATGAAAAACATAATTAAGAGAATCTTATGGACATTGCTGGGCATTGTCGTAGCATTTGTCGTCATTGGTGCTGGTTTTTGGTTAATTGACGGACGCTCGCCACAGGCATTTATCGTTAGCCATTTATTAACTAAATCTACGATGGAGGACTATAATAAAGGCAAGGGCGACAAGACCGACAAAAGTGAAGTTGAGATTCCCGATGGCATAACCTTCCCTCGTGAAATGCGACAGTACAAAGTGGGCAATATGCAGGTGTTCCACATGGAGCCACAAGACGTCAGCAAACCAGTGGTGCTTTATATTCATGGAGGCGCCTACTATCACAACTTCAGCGAGCGACATTGGAAAGCGATGGCCGAGTGGGCCGAAAGCACTGGCTGCGGCATTGTGGCACCTAACTATCCATTGCTTTTCTGCTACACTGCCAAAGATGCCCATCCGCTGATGATGCAGCTCTATCAGCAGCTCATCAAGCAATACTCCGCTAAGCGTGTCATCATAATGGGCGACTCGGCAGGCGGTGGTTTCACACTTGCATTAGCACAAGAGGCTCGCAACGACTCAATCGACATGCCAAGCCGCTTGGTGCTCATCTCACCATGGGTTGATGTGCTTGGAGGTGATGACGCTTTACAGGAAAACGACACATTCCTCAATGCCGAGGTGTTAAGGAAGATCGGTGCCGACTGGGCTGGTGACATTGACCCACGCGATCCGATGATTTCTCCTCTCTATGGCGACATGAATGGCCTGCCACCCACCGACCTCTTTACTGGAACTTGGGAGATATTCTATACCGATATCGTTAAGACCTACGACAAGATGAAGGCCGCTGGAGTGGATGCCCGATTGCATGTGGCTGAGAAAATGGGTCACGTCTATCCCTTGTGGCCATGTCCTGAAGGCAGCAAAGCGCGCAAAGAAATAGCAGAGATTATCATACAATAGTTTTAAAGTAGAGCGAGTCAGAAATGGCTCGCTCTTATAGCAATCATTAGAAGATTTGTTGTAAATTTGCAATCAAAACTAAATAAAAACACTTCAATATGAGACAGATTTTCAAGACAATTATTATTGCATTTATGGCTCTTATGCCTTTAGCGATATCGGCGCAAACAGAACATGGTTTTAAGGCGATTGCAGTAGAACAGGACTTCACCGAGAACGGATTCAACTGGTATCGACATGCCTTGCTGCTAGCTGCAGGCGACGAGCAGCAGAGTAATGCCATGACAATAGGTTGGGGCGGTATAGGCACTTTGTGGCGCAAGACAGCTGTCACGGTCTATGTTGCTGAGATGCGTTACACCAAGCAATTTATGGATAACGCACAGTATTTCACCGTTATGGCTTTCGACGACCGCAAAAAGGAGATTCTTGAGTACATGGGCACCAAAAGTGGGCGCGATGGCAACAAGGCAAAAGCACTTAACCTGCACACTGCCTTCACCGAAAATGGCACGCCTTACTATGTGGAGGCAAGTATGGTGTTAGAGTGCCGCACAATGTATGCTGCACCTTTCGACCCGCAGTATTTCAAAGACGATGTCCCCAAACAGATGTACGCAAACTTCCCCGCCGGCTTGCACACCATGTACATAGGTGAGGTAGTCAACGCTTGGAAGAAATAATCAAATGGCGTGTGAAACCTTATTATAGCTCAATAATGTGAGGCTTAACCTCAGTGTCGTGGGTTGCCAGTGACACGATGCAGTTGGGGTCAAATGATTGCTCACGAATCCATTCCAGCGACTTGCGTTGCATCTTTTTGTCGAGTGATATGCCGCTTGTTATCATCTCCTTCCACGACTTGGTGGCATAACCACCATCAGCAAAGAGCAGCACAAACTTGCCATCGGCATTGGTGATTTTCACAGCGCACAATCCATCGCAGTGACCAGGGATGTTTATCATCATCACTGAGCCATCGCCGAACAGGTCGAATGACTTGCCGGCAGGGCCTTCGGTGCCGTTCCAATCAAAAGTGCGTAGGTCAACATCCTGCCACCACTTCTTTTGATAGCGCACAAAGCCATTCTTGCGGGCGCACTCTACTTCTTCAGGGGCGCAAAGAATGTGCTTGGCATCGGCCACAGCACGCAGGCCGTTGGCATGGTCACAGTCGAGGTGGGTGAGCAGCACATAGTCAATGTCGCTAGCTTTCAGTCCCATCGTGGCAAGTTGCTCGTCAATGGCTTCACCTTTGGCAATACGGCCTTGATTGACATGATAGAGAATCCATGAGCCGAGGCTCTTTATCTGAGCCTTCTTGTCGTACTCTCCATTGGGTGACATGTCACGATGCCAACCTGTGTCAACAAGGATTCGGCCTTTGGGGTGCTCAATCAGGTAGCAGCACACAGGCAGCCAAATCCAATCTTTCTTAGGCGTTGTTATACCCGAAGCTTTCAACAAACTGCAATTATCACCGCCGAAAGGGAGATAGGGTGAGACACGCACCTCGCCAGTGCGTAAAACATGTATCTTCATTATTCTATTTTTATGGTAGTTATTTATTTCTTGATTTGTTTTGGGTTTACAATGCAAAGATACAAAAATTTTTGCTAAAAATCGTGCTTTATTAGTCTGTAAATTGTTTATGCAACCAATCAGATGCGTGTGCTTTGACCCAAACTCCATCCAAAGCGATCTAAGTTAATGTAATTTGTGAAAATGTAAGGTTAATTTGTGAAACTATGTTCATAGAGAATCATTGTAACTTTGCACTAAAATAGAGATATTGCAAAATAATAAGTTCTGATAGAAAAAATATTTATTGATATGGAAACATTTATTGTAGATCCTCGAAAGACCACGCCCGAGGAGATGGAGCGTGGTATGCGTGATGTGAAATTGGTGTTTGAGATTAATCACACTATGCCTTATACAGATGAGTATAATAATTTGGTGAAAGAACTTTTTTGTGACAACCTGGGTGAGGGCAGTATGGTGATGCCACCCCTTAAGGGCGTGTGTTTCAACCTTGTGAAGATAGGCAAAAACGTGATGATTATGCCCGATTGCCTGATGATGTCGCGAGGTGGAATCACTATTGACGACGATGTGATGATAGCAGCCAACGTGCAGCTAATCAGCAATAACCACGACCTGCATGACCATCCGCTATTGTTGTGCAAACCGGTACACATCTGCCGTAATGCGTGGATAGGCGCTGGCGCAACCATTCTGCCTGGTGTAACAGTAGGAGAAAATGCAGTAGTTGCAGCAGGCGCTGTGGTGACTAAAGATGTCGCATCAAATACAATCGTGGGCGGCAATCCTGCAAAGTTTATCAAGAATATTGATTGAAATATCAAGTCTCAATGACATAACCCTTAATAAAGCATAAATCTTGCTTTTGTAAACAATTGACTATCTCATTACTAACATCAAAGTGCGTGACAAACTTTTTGTCACGTTCTTTGTTGTTTGTCGTGATGATAGTAACTTTGCAACCGAAACGAACGAAAAGTTACTAACACTATTAATCAAAAGATAAGAGATGTTACGAGATATTATTGTAGATCCCCATTATCCCGATTGCCCAATACGCAACATATTGGCGCGTATAAGCGACCGATGGTCGATGCTCATTTTGCTTACTCTTAACGGTAAGCAAGAGCCTATGCGATATTCCGACATCCTGGCTGCAATTCCCGACATTTCCCAGAAAATGCTGACTGTTGCCCTAAAGAATCTCGAAGCCGATGGACTGGTGCAGCGTCATGCTTATGCCGAGATACCGCCTCGCGTGGAATACAACATCACTGAGAGGGCTAAATCGCTGATGCCGCACATCAACAGCCTTGTTGGGTGGGCTCTGGATAATCTCGCCGACATTCTTAACGATAGGAAAAAATATTTATTAAATAAAAAATAATTAAACAGCTACTCAAAATGAAAAAGATTGAAACTATTGCACAAGGCAAGCATTTTGCTGCAGCCAACTTTGGCAAAATCAATGAGATCATTGAACACGAACTGCCCATGGGCCCCGATTTCACACTGAAAGGTAAAGTCTTTGGAGGACAGGCCGTAGGTGCCGCTGCTGGTGAGTTCTCGTTTCAGACCCTCGTTCCAGGTCAAGACAGCGGATTCCTCCACACCCATAAGACTCACGAGGAGCTCTACTTTATCCTGCGTGGCGAAGGGCAGTACCAGGTTGACGGTGAGATAATTCCCGTGACCGAAGGCAGCGTAATTAGAGTGTCGCCCGAAGGCAAGCGCGCTTTGAAGAACACTGGAACCGAGAATTTGACCATGCTCTGTGTGCAGTATAATGGTGCTCCTTTCACCGAGAAAGACAGTCCAATGGTTGACGGCACAATCCTTAAAGAACCGCTCAACTGGTAATACATTTCTGTTCTTTACTGAATATCAATAACTCCATAGTTTTGTAGTAGCAAATCTGCAAGACTATGGAGTTTCTTTCAATGTTACTTTTCCATATTTAACGGAATAGTAACTGTTTAGTACATGAAACCAGATAGGGTGTATCAGTTGATAATTAACGGCAAGTATGTTTATTTTGACCCAAACGCAGGCATTTTCGATCAGATTAAATTGACTCCCACGGCATCAACCGAAGATAATTTCCTTTGGTGCTTTGTACAAGTCTCGTTGGACAAGATTGTGATTTATAACAGAGCAGCCCACGGATATTTTGAGGAGGACCAATTCGTTACTTCTGACATAAACAGTTCATATATATGCCACGTTGTGGAGAGAGCAGCTGGTGGTTTCTTTATCCGCTATTATCATACCGGTGATGGTAGGTATTATTATCTTTATGAGTATATTGGTGACGGACAGGATTTTTTAAGTTCAGCTTCGGCAGCGTTATC